>Ga0118677_10004195_pt1 | contig 26526 bp, 26 predicted proteins | sample AliMusrvi5mmetaG_FD_86154 | JGI IMG/M metagenome (GOLD analysis project Ga0118677, IMG submission 86154) | reverse complement strand
CGGCCGAAGAGATCCCGTACAACGGTCGGTAGAGCGCTCAGCCCTTGGCGGCTACGCGCAGGGCGAGACGTTTGTTTTTGGCGAGATTGCGCAGTTCGGTGCGCCTGCGCTCATAACAGGCCGCGCAAATCCAGCGCGTGGCGCCGATCTTGCGACCCTCGGTGGCAACCCAATGGCTGCCGGTGCTGCAGAAGCGCTTTTTAACTTCGGTGGTCATGGTGTTCCTGCTGTGGGGAGCCAGACGTTACCGCGTGTGGGCGTTCATTTTACTCGAAATGCCGCGCGCCGTGAGGGCTAATCTGCGGCAGGACCATCGCGCGCCCTGAGATAAGCAGGCGCCGCAGTCGATCGCATGGCATTGGCCGGCGATGAAACCGCCATCGTCGCCAGTCGGAACCGGCAGCAGCGAGACTATTACCCGGCATGAAACCTCATTCCGCCGACAGCTTCATCGCACGCACGATCCTGCCCAGGCGTTCGATTTCGCGCCGCAGATGCGCATCCAGTTCTTCAGGTTCGCCGGCCGTGGGTATGTACGCGAGTTCGTTGAGCCGCTTTTGTGTCGCCGCGCTCGACAGCACCGCGACCGCCGCCGCATGCAGCCTCATGACGACGTCTTTCGGCGTTTTCGCCGGCACCATCAGGCCGTACCAGTTACCCGACTGGTAATCCTTGAGCCCCGATTCCGCGATGGTCGGCACCTCCGGTGCCAGCGCGACGCGCTTGAGACTGGTGACGCCGAGGGGACGCAGGCGCCCGCTTTGCAAGTGGGGCATGGTGACGGCGATGGGGGCGAAGTACACGCCCACTTCGCCGGCGATCACCGCCGTCAGCGCGGGCCCGCCGCCCTTGTACGGCACGTGCAGCATGCGGATCCCGGCCTGTCCATTGAACAATTCGGCGGCAAGAAAGGTATAGGTGCCGGTGCCGCCCGAGGAATACAGCAGGCCGTCGGGATGCGCCTTCGCCAGCCGGATCAGCTCGGTCACCGATTTCACCGGCACCGAGGGATGCACCACCAGCACCGCCGGCAGTTTCCCGGTAGCTTTCGCAGGACGTGCGAAATAGCCTTTGATGTTGCCGTTGCCCTTGGGCGAATCTACCGTGAGGTACTCCGTCTTGATGCGCGCGTCATCTTTGGGAACCTGCTGCGCCCAGGCGTAGTTGGGTCGGAGGCTCTCCCAGATTGCGGTGGCGGTGACGCCGGCGCCAGCGAATTTCTTGGCGCCGTCGAGGAATTCACGGCGTTCGATGTCCCCGTGAACATAGCGGTCGAAGAGATTCAGAAGCTCTTGCGGATATTCGTTTGCTGTTTTGCGATCCATTTAGTTACCAGCCTTTCGTGGGACTCAGGATAGCATAACGGAAAGGCCAGAGCACGACGCCATGCCTTATGATAGAAGCATGCACCGCTTCCTTTTGCATAACGACCAGATTCGCGACACCTCTGAACTCCTGCTCATGCCCGGTCAAGTTGGCTTTCTGAACGGATGGGGTGTTTTCAGTACCATTCGAGTCTTCGATGGAATCCTTTTCGCCTACGAAAGACACTGGACGCGCATGAACCGCGACGCAAAACTCCTGCGCGTGCCGATGCCGTTGGATGCGGAGCAATTGGAAAAGCAGCTGCTCTCGCTGGTTGAGGCCAACAAGGCGCACAATGCCACCTTGCGGGTCGCTATTGTCCGGAATCGGGGAGGACTGTTCGAGGGCCCGGCTGTCGCTCGCGACTACGACATCATCGCCTTCACCACCAACGTCAATGCCTGGGGCAAAGGCGTGAAGTTGGGAGTGGTCCCACAGGCTCGCCATGCCGGGTCACCCTTCGCCGGAACGAAGATGCTTTCGTGGTCCTTCAATCTCACCTGGTATGAAACCGCCCATGAGAATGGGTTCGATGAAGTGGTTTTGCTCAACGAGCGGGACGAGGTCAGTGAATGCACGTCGGCCAACATCTTCGCGGCAAAGGGCAATGAGGTTTGGACTCCTCCGCTCGAGTCCGGCTGCCTGCCTGGGATTACGCGCGAACTGCTGCTAGGAGAGATTCATGTCCCGGATTACAGAGTGATTGAAAAGCGGCTAACGTTAAGTGACCTGGCGGAGGCGGATGAGGTCTTTATTACCTCGACAACGCGAGAACTTTTGCCGGTTATATCAATCGAAGGCATCGAGGTAAAACAGTGTGATAAAGCCCGCATGGCGCTGCAAAACGCCTTCTCCCGCTTTGTCGACGAGTATGTGGCGGCCAAAACGTCCGTAGCATAGACTGGTAGCGACAGGGGTCTCGGCACGTCAATAGAAGTTAACGGGATCAAACACTCCTAATTTGATGTAGAATTTCCTCATGGCGCTACAATGCCCGGAATGCGGCGGACACAAACTCCGATTGTCGAAGTCCCATGGCATCCTCGAACGGATTGGGAGGATGTTCGGATTCTATCCCATGCGGTGCTATGACTGCGACAGGCGATTTAAGAGCCAAATCTGGACTCTCTCCCACCTGATCTTCGCCAAATGCCCCAGTTGTCACAAGATGGATCTGTCAACGTGGTCGTCAAAGTATTATAAGGCGTCGGTTTCGCAAAACCTGCGGGTCGCCTTAGGTGGCCGAAGAAGACGCTGCGTCTACTGCCGGCACAATTTTGTCAGTTGGCGGCCCTTAAAAGAACCGTATGATGCGCAGAAGCGCGCCGATAGAAGTGAAGTCCGCACGCCGGTTTCGCAACCCGGGAAGAACCTGCCTGAATCACAAAATCAAATCACCACACCGCCTAAGCAAGTCAACTCACATCAAACGGATTTGACCAGTAAGTAAGTCCGGTCTGCTGGAATCCTGGAGCCAAGACGCTTCTCATGAATTCGTTGATTGAAACATGTTGGGTTCCAATTCTGTTAATTTGATGTAGAATAAGATTTCATGGGGATGGCGTGTCCAGAATGCGGCGGACGTAAGATCAGGTTATCTAAAGTCCACGGGATGCTCGAACGGATCGGGACGTTGTTTGGGTACTATCCCATGAGGTGTCATGACTGCAACTCTCGATTCAATAACCGCATCTGGAGTCTTGCGCACCTGGTCTTCGCTAAGTGCCCCCGCTGCCACAAGATGGATCTGGCCAAATGGTCGGAACATTATTACAACGCCCCGCTATCCCAGCGGCTGAAGATGACGTTTGGTGGCCAGCGCAGACGCTGCGTCTACTGCCGGCACAATTTTGTAAGCTGGCGGCCCTTGAAAGAACGGTATAACGCGCAGAAACGCATCAACAGAAGTGTCATTCGCGTGCCGGTTCCGCCGTCCCAGCAAAGCCAGCCGGAGTCGCCCAACGAAAGCAGCCAACTTGAGCAGCAAACAGATTTGACCAGTAAGTCTGTCTAGAATCCCGTGGGCGCAAAGTAAGAATGCTTAACAGCCCTGAGTGGACTGTTAAGCATAAATTCGTTGAGGGAAATAAGAATGGTTCCAAGTGACCCTTGGTAGCAGCTTGTTCTCCACCGGCATGCACGGCCAGAACTTGGCATTCAGACTCCCCGGGCTGCTTTTCTGTCGCTCCCCGTACCGGTTTTTCGTCCTGTACGCTTCAACGCTTCAGTTGCAACCTGCGGAAAAATCCAATAGAAACCGGCATCTCAATGCGGCCTTTTGCTCCCCTGCAGCGACTCTCCGTGTCCGGATCACCGCGGCAGGCTCAATTGCGCCTGGCCTACACTTTCAATTGCCTCACAGGACTCTATCTCGACTCGTTCGACCCCAAACTACTCCGCCGGTTTCTTAACGTCACCGCCGGGATCAACGTCTGACGTCCGTTGCCGCCCAGTTGCCCTGCTATCGCGCCTATCTTCGGACTTCCGCTCCCCTTCAGGGTTTTATCCCTTCCGGCTCGTAGCGCCCGGTCCGATTCCCGGCACGAAGTTTGCCTTGGCCAAATGCCCGATCACCTCTCGCTCCCCGGCTGCCCAATCCTAGAATTGCACGTCCGGATCACCGTTCAAGGCCCGCTACATCCTGCCAGGCTTTGCTGTTCCTTAAGAACCTCTTGGAACCATCTTCATGATGCACCAGCCGCGGATTTTCGTCAAACAAAAACTCGGGCCTACCGGTCGATTTCAACCACTTTTATCTCTTTTGAAACCAATAGTTTACCGAATTGCAATGTGACAATCCTGTGGATAAAACGTGCGATTGCAATTCTGTTCTTACTCGACCAGCTTTAGAATGATCCCGGTATCGGTCGCCGCCCAGAAACTGCCATCGGGAGAGGCCGCCAGCGTCACGCTACGGGCAACCGCCCGATAGTCCACATCCATCTCCTGCCACTCCTGCATATCGTTTGAGCGGATGATCTTCACTTTGCCGGGAACGGGAACGGAATGGAGTTCGCCGATCGGTTCATAGCCGGCAATCAGGACCTTGTCCTTGCCGGTCAGGATCGCATCGGTGATCGCACGGTCTTTCTTGCGGTAAATGGACGAACTTACTCCAGTTTTCGGATCGAGTTTCAGCAGTTCAGACGGTACGGCAAAGGCGTTGTCAAAAGCCAGCAGGACAAGCCCCTCGCTCCACGCCTGCTCCAGCCGAATCCGCTCCACACGCCCGAACAGCGAACTGGTGGTTGGAACCCATGTCTTGCCGCTATCGCTGGTGCTGAGGACGATCATGAGGTTCGGCCACTCCCGCCGGCGGCTCTTGCTGTAGGACTCCATCCATTCCGGGATCTCGCCATAGTTGCGGCGCGGAGGCCGGCTGTGACCGGTCATGATGCCATAGTTCCCAGAGAAGGCCAACTCAGCGAACGTCGTATACTCGTCGCTCGATTCCACAGACTTCAGGATCGCCAGTTTCGTCCACGTCTTGCCACCATCGGCAGTCTCCAGGATCTGCTTGCGGCGGCCCGTCAGGAAGCCATGCTGAGGATCGAAGAACTCAATCTGATTCATGCCTTTGACGGATTTGATCTTGCGCCAGTCCCGCCCTGCCTCGTCCGTTCGCCACACGCCACCGTCAGTCACCATCCAGCCGAGGGAATCGTTGAGGAAGAAGAGCGACATCGGCAATTCCGGGAATGGAGCGACATTCCAGTTCTGGCCTCCGTCGCTGGAGGTAACGGTTACGCCCTTCGGCTTGCCCTTCTCCACCACCACGCCAATGCCGATGCCACGCTTTGCCGTCGGGAATTTCAGATCGACGATATTGAGGCTCGAATCATCCACATCATGGAAGAAAACGCGCTTCCATTTCTCTGCGTGGAGCGGGATGCACAGCAGCGCAAGGATCAGCAGCGATTTCACGGTCGTTTGCCTGCTCCGGAGAGAACCAGGTCCACGTGGTTGAGTTCATCCAACGCGGACGGAGTCATGCGGGCCAGCAGCAGCAGGCATCCGACCTGTTCGCCGACGGTCGTCAGCAGTTCCATTTCGCTGCCGCCATGCGCGTGGGCGTCTTTGTGCTGCACATTGATGACTCCCACCACACGATTACGTGCGATAACGGGCGCGGAAAGAAACGCTTCAAACGTATCTTCGGGCAGTTCCCGGAAACTCTTGAAGCGCGCATCCTGGTAAGCTTCGCGGGAAATGGCCAGCAGCTTTCGCTCGCGGGCGACCCAGCCGGTGAGCCCCTCACCGAGTTTCAGACGTACCATGCCCAGAACGGAAGCGGGAGTCGTATTGGAGGCGCACAGCACCAGTTCCTCCTTGTCGATGAGATACAGCAGGCAGGAATCGCATGCAGTGAATTCGACAACCAGTGAGACGATACCCTGGAGCACTTCCTGCAAACTTTGCTCGCGCACCATAAAGCGGCTGATTTTCTGGAAGAGGCGCAGTTGCTGCTCCGTGCGCTCGAGGCGCAATTCGAGATCCCGTAGTTTAGGCACCAACTTTATTATTACCCAGAAACGTCCGCCCGGCACGGGGCCGATCTTCATTTACGAGATACAATGTTACTTCGTGCCAACTATCGCCGAACTGCTGGCCCCATTTCAGGAATATCCACCGGATCCCTCAGGGGAGCACTATCTGAAGTTCCACATACGCAGGTTCCAGGCTTTGCTGGAGGACGTGGCGGAAGTGCTGGCGAATTGCGGACCGGCTCCGCGCATCCTCGACGTGGGGTTGGCATACCAGACCATCTGCATGCTGAAGTGTTTTCCGCAGGCAACCGTCCGCACCGCGGGGTTCTACGATTGCCGCTTCAATCACTGGCTCACGGTGGACAATCATACTCAGGTCGACCTGAACGACACCAAGTTCCCGGAGAAGGTACAACCCGGCGTGCCCGAGTACGACGTAGTAGTTCTGGCCGAGGTAATTGAGCACCTCTACGTTCCAGCAAAGCCAGTACTCGAACACTTGAAACAATGGCTGAAACCCGGAGGCACTCTCATTTTGCAGACACCCAATCCGGTCAGCCTGGGAAAGCGGGTGGCGGCAATGCGCGGAGTGAATCCATTTGAGATGATCCGCGAGGACCCAACCAACCCGGGCCACTATTGCGAGTTCAGGGTACAGGACATACGGGCCGCGGTAGAGTCGGCCGGCTTCACCGTAACGACTGTCAGGACCCGCAACTACTTCGGACGGAAGAGCCCGCTATATGACGCGTTGTGCGCGATTTTGCCCGGTTCACTGCACGACGGAATTACAGTAATGGCGCGCAAGTAGGCATCACTTGGCTGGCGGTGAGGGAATCACCCAGAGATAGAGGTTCTTGCTGAGTCCGAAGTCATCGTCGCTGGAATCGTCCTCCACGGTGAACTGTTTGACGGCCTTCCAGTCCCCCATATCGAAGGTGTTCGAAACAATCCGTGTCCCCGGCTTCAGTTGCTCGAGCAGTTTCGGTCGCAGCTTCATGTTGATATTGGGCAACAGGAATAGAGTCACCACGGTTGCCTCGCGAAACTCGGCAAGGAACAGATCATTTTCCTCGAAGCGGACCAGTTTCTCAACGCCGGCCTTCTTGGCGTTGGCGTTGGCCTCCGCGATGCGTTCCGGATTGATATCGATGCCGACGCCGCGAGCGCCATACTTCTTTGCTGCGGCAATGACAATGCGTCCATCGCCGCACCCCAGATCATAGACGACATCGGTACTCTTGACGTTCGCGAGCTTCAACATGGCGTCGACGGCCGCCTCCGTTGTCGGAACGTAGGGAACATCAAGCGGACGCTTGGGCTTGGCCGCTTGTGCGAAGGCAAGGGAACAGATCAGGAAAGAACCGGCGAGTATTTTCCAATAAGACATAGCGCTAAAACCTCAATGAATGAGAGTGTAGCGCAAAAAGGAGTAGTGATGATTAGTCGCCGCGATTATAGGTGGACGGCTGTTCGAAGGGGTCTTCGGCAAAGCTCCCTGCTCCGGCGCGCTGCGTGCGCAGTCTGCGGCCCGGCCATTCCAGACGCATGTCGTTGGTGACTTCATCCACCATTTCGAGCGTTGTGGTGCGGGATTCCAGTGCGAAGGCGGTGAGCATCAGGTTATCGCAGATGGCATTGATCAAGCGGGGAATGCCTTGCGCACGGACGTGAATCTCACGCAGAACGTCGTCGGGGAAAACGGTTGGATCTTCCATGCCGGCCTTTTCCAGGCGGCTGAAGATGTACTCGATGGTTTCCGCTTCGGCGAACGGACGCAGGTTGTAGCGCAGTACGATGCGCTGCTTCAACTGGCGCAGGTTCGGGGCATCCAACTTGCGATCCAGTTCGGGCTGACCGGCCAGAATAATTTGCAGCAGTTTGCCGCGGCGATTCTCCAGGTTGCCAAGAAGACGGATCTCTTCGAGCACGTCCCAATCGAGATTGTGGGCCTCGTCAACGATCAGAACACTGGTGCGGCCTTCGTTGGCCTGCTGAATCAGAAGATGGTTTAGCGCGAACAGAACCTCTGTTTTGGAGGTACGCGAGCAGCGCAGATCAAGATCGTAGGCGATCATCTCAAAGAACTGTTCAGTGTTTACACGCGAGTTGAAAAGGAAAGCGAACTCAGCCTGTTGGCTTTCCAGGAATTCACGCAGACATTCGAGCATGGTCGTCTTGCCGGTACCCACTTCGCCGGTCAAAACAATAAACCCCTTACGGCTTTGAACACCGTAAATCAAATTTGCCAAGGCCTCTTCGTGCATTGGGCTGCGGAACAGAAATGCAGGATCAGGGCTAAGGCTAAACGGGTTTTCTGTTAGTCCAAAAAAGGCGTTATACATATGTGTTATTAGCGTGCTCTATGAACGAGGCTCCATAAAGCAGTACCGTCCTCCGGTGACGCCTAACCCTATCATAGCATTCAAATCCATCATAGTGAAACAGTTAGTGCACGGACCGGTATTGTCCGTACACAGTTTCACCCGTTCCTGAGGATCTTATCGGCGGAAGTTCAGATTTCCAACAGGGCCCAGCCGGGCAAAGTAGCGGGCTCATTGCCCAGAAACACGATTTTTCGGGTTTTAGGAAAGGGTAACCCGGTAGAGAGGGCGCGGCTGTAAAGAGAGACGTGCCTGAGTATCTTTCGATAGTCCTCGTTGGAAGTGTCGAGCATAGCGGACTTAGAGAGGATTCCGCCGCCCCAGCCGATGGAGAGCAGGCAACCATTGCCGGCTTCACGGACTTCGGCCAGCTTGGCCTCCAGCGCAGTTACAGAGGCCAGCAGTTTGAGCAGCCCAGCAGATTGCGCATACTGGCGGTGCAGTTCCAGCTGTTTTGCCGCATAGTCATTGGCGGCGGCTAGGATGCGCTCTCGGCCGGGGGCTTCGCGCCAGCGCAGAATGTCGAGGATCTGGCGGTCCTGAAACAGGGCGTTCTCGTTCCACTTCCCCTCGAACGTGGTGCCGGGGACAGCCATTTCGGCAAAGATCGGCGTCGATTCTTCGATTCGTCGGGTATCGACGGTGCCGCGCTGGCTCTGCTTCCAGCCAACCTCATACTGACCGGGACCCTTGGCGACCAAAGATGCCACTCGCAGCAAGAAGACCTGAAATGAAGAGGAGGCAACCGGCTGCGAATCGGAGACGCCGAACGCCCTTGCGCGGCTGGAACCACCGGAACCGACGCCGTGGGAATCCGCCTCATTGCCAGCGGCGCGGGCGGTACGCTCGCCATCGACGCGTGAGGCGATATCCTTTATGGAGCCAGGCGTGGTGCGGGCAAAGACCAGGCCGGTGCGGAGAGCCCCTTTCAAGGCGCTGCCGGGAAGAAACGCGCCGGCATGGCCGGAGTTGAAGGTCGGGATGAACAGGCTGTCTCCGCGTGTGTGGTCCCAAATGGCGGAGGAACTGGCGTGCTCAAAGGGAATGCGGCGGCCGGCGAAGTTCTGAGCGAAGCCACCCCACGACGCGAAGTCGAGCTTATCGGCCTTCTTCAGTTGGGCAAGATAGCCATCGAGGCGCGGGCCCTTGGCGAGCAGCTTGAAGATGCGCTGCTGGTTGAGGACGTTGACCTGGTCTTTCCAGACCATGTAGTCGATGGGCGAGAGCCGGTTGCCATCTCCCACAAGCACTGGCGTGAGCGCGGTGAACCGGTAGTTCATAAGTTCACCCTCCACGGAATGGCAATGGAAACGGCGTGGCCGGAGCGGAAGACCGGGTGCGGAAAATCGTCGGGAGCGACGTTGGGAGCGGCTCCGGAGGGCGCTGCAGTAGCACGCAATACGGAGCCTTCGGAGATCATGCGCACCAGGCGTTTCTGAGCTCCCCAGCGGGCGTTGCTCTCGATGCGGCCGCCGCGGGTGACCACGGAGTAGCTGCCACCGTTCCAATCGATTTCATCGGAGGCGCCGGGGCTGAACAGACTGAGCAGCCACCAGGCGGTTTCGGCAGCGGCAGGCGGCTGTTCGGCTTCCTCTGGCGCCGGCTCTTTCGGAGCATTGGACTGGCGCAGGATGAGATCGGGCAGGCGGCAATCCTGAAATTGAGGCGTCTGCGAATGGCCGAAGCCCTGCGAGCGTTCGCCACCAAAGCCGGTATCGGCGAGCAGGCGGAAGGCGGCCTGAAGCGAGTTCTTCCACAATGCCCGGGCGCTTTCATCGCGGAAGACGGCGAGCGTCCAGAGGCCGGCGCGATCGCCAAACTCCAGCACGGCGACCGAATGCACATCCACCGCTCCCTGGTTCACGCGGTCGACCGAAGCCGACGTTCGCACGGCGATGCGGAAAGGGCCACCGAGCGCAGCACGATCGGCACGGAGCAGGCATTCGCTGGCCGGATCGATGATCCATCGCTCGTCGGCGATGGGCTTTTCCTCCACCATGGCACGCACCATTTCGAGCGGCACAAAGCGCGTGCTCTTGAAGCGCAGCCTGGAGGCAGCGGCGGGCGGCCACATGTTGCGAGGCGGGGGAATGAAGAGCGTATCGCCCTGGAACGGGAAGCAGGACGAGAAGCGGACGGCGGGGCCAACTTCGGCACCGGCGGTCGCCTGCAGCCACTGGTCCAACAACTCCAACTGAGCCATGGCCGAGGTGACGGCCGAGTACAACGTGTCACTGTGGTAGACACGATCGACGCGGTCGCGCGCGCCCGAGTCCGGGCCGATGCGCCAGGGACCAGTGGGACGCAGCTTGATAAGCAGCGCAGGTTGAGTAGACGAAGCCATGATCAGCCGGCTAATTTTTCAGAGAAATCATCGCCCGCGGCGAGTGCCTGCAGGTCACCGAGACCGGCGCCCGCGACGAGTTCGGTTTCAGCGGCGCCGGCGGAGTAGAACGAGCGACTGCGCCAAACCAGCTTCAAGTTCGAGCAGCGCACGCGGCCGCTGCCGCGCGAACCGCCACCGCCTAGGGTGTCATCTTCGAGCAGCCGCAGACCTTCGAGCAGGCGTGCGGGCAGGACGCGATCTTCTTCGCACAGCACGTCAATCAGGAACCTGACGTTGAACTTCGCTCCGGCGGGCACGCGCTCCAGGGTGCGCGGATTGGCCTGCGAGGTGAGCCGGTCGACAGCGTTCTCGCTCTTCACTTCGGTGAGTTCGTCATCGAGCTGCTCGCGCATCTGCGGCGTGATGCTCTCCGGATCGAGCGGTGCGTCGTAGACGGTGAGGCGGGCCGGGGTGGCCTGCGTGGTATCGAAGCCTTCGCCCTGCACACGGTCCATGCGGCCGGGATTGCGGCCGAACAGGAGGCAGATTTCGTCGTCGGGCCGGTCGCTCTGGTGGATGCGCACCTCCTGGCCTTTGCGGCGCGAGAGGTAGACCAGTTCCGAGGGAGTGGCCAGGCCGCTCGACTGTTCGAGCATGCTGCGCAGCTTGCCGCGCAGCGAACTGCCGGGGACATAGGGACGCCCGAAGGCGTCTTTCACAACGGGATTATCGGCGCCGCCGATTTCCAGGGAGCCCTTGCCGGCGCCGATGTGCAGGCCGGTTTCGCAGTGCATCTCCCCTTCCAGGATCAGTTTGCCGATGAGTTTCAGCTCGGTTTTTGCGGTATGGGCGCTCATGATTCCTCTTTATTCGTTGTAGGCGACAATGGCTTCAAACAGGTCTTTGAACCGTTCGTAGGCGCGCGGATCGTTTTTGCGCGTGACCTGGAGCAGCAGCTTTTCGAGCGTGTCGAGACTCCGCAGCGAGTGGCGTGCGATGGTATAGGCCAGGCGTGCGCGGAGCATGACGAATTCGTGCTGGCGTTCGTTTTCCGGAGCGCGGCAGGCGCGGCGGACGGCGTTGTAGAGTCGACGCAACTGGCTACGGGTGCCGGAATCCATGTCGTGCATGCGGCTCACGACGGCGTGAGCCTGATTGTCGAGGTACAGGCTGTCTGCAACCAACTTTTCGAGTTCGATTTCGGGAGGACCGTCAAAGCCTCTGCGGTCGCCGCCGCCTTCGCGGCGCGGTCCGCGATCTCCGCCGCCGGGCCGGTTGCCGCGGTCGCCGCCTCGATCTCCACCACGTTCGCCACCGCCACCGCCAGCCGGGGCACCACGGCCTTCGCGCGGCGGGCGATTCTCACGCTTGTCGTTGCCTTTGCCCTTGGGCTCGCCGCCCTTGTTTGGCTGGACCTGTTTCTGCGGCTGGACTTGCTCGTTGTCTGCCATATGCTAAACCCCTGTTGATAACCTTGCCCATTCCAGGGCGACGCGGCCCGCTGGCCGCAACTTGCGCTGTGCCTGGCCGCGCCCGATCAGTTCGCCGATCAGGCTGGTGCGCAAGCGCTGAAATTCCTGGCCACGCGGACCAGTTAGAAGACGGTTGAGACGGCGGTGGAAACGCCACGGACGATCGAAACGGCGGGCACGGCGTTTGCCGGAGCCTGCCAGTTCGGTTTCAGGCGTTTCGCGATAGAAGCCGGCCAGTTCCTGGAGGAAATGCGGCGAACAGCCGAAACCGGTGACCATGCGCGCCATGCGGTCCTTTAGATCCGAAGCTTCGCCCATGTGCTTCCATTCGAGCGTGCGGCCGAGCAGCAGGAAGCAGTCCTTGCCAGAGGTCTTGGCGATTTCGAGAGCGCGACCGGCCTCTTCGTAGATTTCGGGGAGCGTGGCTCCATCGTGCGAAGCAACGGCCAGGGCCATGGTGATGGTCTTGGCTTCCTGACCGGGAAAATCGGTCATCGCGGTTTCGCAAAACTTGTGGAACAGCCGCTGCACTTCGCGGGCGAGGACGATCAAGGCATCCCAGGCTCCGTAGACAGCGAAATCGTCTCCACCGGAATAGAGGATGGTGACGCGGCGCCAGAACTCGGGCATGGAACAGGCAACTTCGAGTTCACCTGCGAAGAACTGCTTGTAGACGACGGACAGCTGCACATGCTCCTCAATCGTCTGCGCGTGGCGGAGGCGAGGGCCGAAGTTATCGACATCTCCGCGGAGGACGCCCCAGGCGTCGCGGCCTTGCGCGCGGGAGGCGAGCGTTTCGAGACTGGCGGCGGCCTCGCCGTCGTCATTGTGGGCGGCGTGGCGGGCGAGCGTGATGCCATCGATGCCGCTGCTTACCTGCCAGGTGTGCTTGCCACCGGTGGCCGAGATGCGCGCCGGATTTTCCGGGCTCCAGCCCAGCGAGTTGGCGTCGCGCCACTGATCGAGATTGGCGCCGGAGAAGTATTCGTTGTCGATAGCGGCTACGTTTTGAAAGGGTTCGAAGGAGGCGGCGCCGGCAAGCGGCGTATCGCGGCGCTGCAACATCTGTTCGGCGAGGCGGCGGCGCACGATGCTCCAGTCGCCGAGGTTTTCCGTGCTGGCCCAGACCAGGCGCAGATGGCCGCCGGAGAGGGCTGACATCTCCAGCGCGGCAGCGGCGAGGAAGGCGTTGGCCTGATCGGTCATCTCCTCAGGAAGGACCACCATGAACTGGCCTCCGCCGCTGGAGCCTAACAGGATCTTGGCGAGGCCGAGTTCAGCGAGGAGTGCGCGGGGCAGGATCTCGCTGGCGAGGGTGATGTAGTGAGAGCGTGCAGGTAATGAGGAATTATCTCCGGCGGGAGCCAGTAGGAAATCGTCTATACCGAGGATTTTACCTTGTAAGAAGATCTGCAATAACATGCGAACACGCTTCGGCGTGGAAGCCATCACTTTAGCACAAAGGCATGCGGCGATGGTGGAAGGGCGTGAGCCGTTGGCACGGGACGTTTTCGTTTGTCGTAGGGACCGCCGGCATAGTGAATGCGCTCGCAAGCGAGCGGGCAGGCGGTTTCGCCCAATGCAGTATAGTTTTTGCAAAGCACGACTGCAATCTCGGGGAAATCGTAGCGCGGACATTTATGTCAGCCGCGTCGAGATTGGTCTCGACGTGTGTTTTCAACTCCGCGCCAAACCTCGACAACAATGTCGAGGCGGCACGCAAAATGCGTGCGCTACGAAACTGCGAAAACTATGCGGTTTCGCCTGTCCAAATGCAAATATTTCACAGCTCGACAGGCGATCCTACTTTCTAGTGAGCGTGTAGTGATGCGTGCGCGGCTGGCAGGCTTTGCGCAGCGCCACCATCATTTCGTCGTACTGCTGCTCCAGCTTTCCGGGAGCGGAGGCGTCTTCCAGGGCGATGCGCAGGCGGGTGGTTGCGGCATCGGTCTTGCCTTCGCTGGCGGCCAGGCGGGACTTGAAGTTGGCGAGCAGCTTCTCATTATCGAGGACATCGAACTTCGACTTCGACATGCCGTATTTCGTCGAGACCACATCGCGAATCTTCCGGCCAAGGTTGTTGCGTTCAAGGGCCAGTTTCGTCGCCTGCTCCGATTGTTTGTACTGCGGCGTGGCGGGATTCGCGGCGAGATCGACGCCCTGTTTCAGTTGGGCGGCATCGAATTCGCCAACCGGCTGATCGTCAATGCGCAGTTCGTAGCGACCTTTCTTCAAACCCTTAACGGACAGGGTCTCCTGATTCAGGTCCTGCATGAAGGGAACCATCTTCAGGGCCGGGCGCGCGTCTTCGGGCACCACCATTGGCAGCGCTTTTTCCAGGGCATCGAACTCCACACCGGCGGCCGAGCCGCTGATCTTATCGACACTGGCATTCACCAGCTTGCCGGACTTCTTCTTTTTGGCGTTGACATCGATGGCCGAAACCTCGCGCGGCAGCCGCTGGGCTTTGAGGAGCGTGTAGGCCATGACGAAGTGGCCGACGGCCCCGGGATGCACCCTGTCTTTGCCGACGATGGTGAAGCCGGGATCGGTCTTGCGCTCGCGCTCATTGACGGCGTTCATCACCTGATAGAAATCGGCGTAGCCGGAGTCCGCGGAGTTGGCCCACTCCTTGCCTCTATCCGCGCACTTGCCGAGAGCGCCATTCACGCCGGTCATGTTTTCGGCGGCGTCCTTAATCGAAAGATTGGCGCCTTCTTCGTAGATCGAAGGCGTGAGGAAGATGATTCGGGACCCGACCTTGCGCAGCGAGGCTACGAGCTTGGTCATGTTCTCGTTGTAGGAATCGAGATTGGCCTGGCGTTTCTTTTCCACCTCCGGTCCGGAGTTCTTCGGACCGTAGTCGTTGCGGCCGACATCGTTCATGCCGAGCATGATGGTAGCGACGGTGGGCTTGTGGGCCAGAATGTCGACGCTCAAGCGATAGCGTTCATCGGACATGATACCGGCGGCGCGGTCGCCGCTGATGCCGGCGTTGTAGTACTTGATCTCCTTTTCCGGAAAGCGAGTGGTGTAGAACAGGGTCACCAAGGCGTGATAGGTGCCGCCGTGGGTGATGCTATCGCCGACATAGCAGACCGTATCTCCGGCCTGAAACGGCTTGGCCGAACCCGGCTTCAAATCCTGGGCGGCGAGCGCCAGGAAACTCAGGACAACTACGAATAACGATTTCATGTTAGCTTGCCACCACTCCTAAATTTGCCAGCTTGTTCAGCCCATCGACGTAGGCTTTGGCGCTGGCTTCAATCACGTCTGTAGATGCACCGCGCCCCATCACGCGGCGGCCCGCGTCTTCCAGGTGGGCAGTCACTTCGCCCATCGCTTCCGTGCCGCTGGTGAGGGCGCGGATCTCATAGCGCAGCAGCTTCGCGGAGCTCTTGGTGACCGACGAGATGGCCTTGCAGACCGCATCGACCGGACCGTCGCCGATGGCCGCGCCTTCGCGGGACTCACCGTTCACGCGCACGCGGACGGTTGCCGTTGGAATCGCCGAGGTGCCGCTATAGATGTGCAGGTAGTCGAGATGATAGGTGTCGGAAACCTGATGGATTTCGTCGTGCACGATGGCGGCGAGGTCCTCATCGAAGACCTCCTGTTTCTTGTCGGCGACGGCCAGGAAGCGCTGATAGGTCTGGTCCAGTTCCTCCTGGCTTAAGGTGAAGCCAATCTTTTCCAGGCGGTCGCGCAGGCCGGCGCGGCCGGTGCGGGCGGTCAGCACCACTTTGCTGGCGGAGAAGCCGACGTCTTCGGGGCGCATGATCTCATACGTCTCGCGCTGCTTGAGGAACCCGTCGACGTGGATGCCGGAGCTGTGCGAGAAGGCGTTGCCGCCGACCACGGCCTTGTTGCCGGGCACGCTCATACCGAGCATGTCAGAGACCAGCTTGCTGGTGCGGCAGAACTCCCTGGTTTCAATATCGGTGTGCAATTGGAAGTAATCGGCGCGGGTGCGGAGGGCCATCACCACTTCTTCGATGGCGGCGTTGCCGGCGCGTTCGCCGATGCCGTTGATGGTGCCTTCGATCTGGCGCGCGCCATTGCGGATGCCCGAAAGCGAATTCGCGGTGGCGAGGCCGAGGTCATTGTGGCAGTGCACGCTGATGATCGCCTTATCGATATTGCGGACCTTTTCCTTGATGCCGCGGATCAGCGCTCCGTACTGCTCCGGCACGGCGTAGCCGGTGGTATCGGGGATGTTGAGCACGGTGGCGCCGGCGTCGATGACGGCTTCGAGCATTTCGAAGAGATAGGCCGGATCGCTGCGGCCGGAGTCTTCGGCGTAGAACTCCACGTCGTCCACAAACTGGCGGGCGAGCTTGACGGCATCAGTGGCCATGCGGATCATGGTGACCTTCTTTTCGCCGATGGTGACGCCGTATTTTTCGTCGCGGAACTTGCCCATGATATGGACGTCAGAGACGCCGATGCCGGTATGGATGCGGCCGTGCCGGGCTTTGGCCACTGCCTTACCGCAGGCTTCGATATCGACGCGAACGGCGCGGGAGAGGGCGCAGATGGCGGGGCCTTCGATCTCCTGGGCGATCAACTCGACGGCGGCGAAATCTTCCGGCGACGACGACGGGTAGCCGGCTTCAATCACATCGACCTTCAGGCGGGCCAGTTGTTTGGCGACGGTCAGCTTTTCGCGGCTGCCCAGCCGGGTGCCGGCCGCCTGCTCGCCATCTCTCAGGGTGGTGTCGAAGACATAGACTTTATCGGACATTGCACGCTCCTCGTCGATTGTACTATTTGGATTGCGGTGGCTGCTCATTTACTGGTCCTTGCTGCTCAACGATTTCGGGGAAAGTAGGTTCGTTCGGTCTTTTTAAATTTCGAAGGATGAGCAGGCCGTGGAGCTGCGTTTGGTACTGGCGGCTGAGGCGGTTCTGGTAGCGGTTCAGCAGATGGAAGGACTGACGACCGGCGAGGGAGGCGAAGGCGCCGGCGAGACGGTCAAGCGGGTCCGCTCCAGGCTGAAGGGCGGCTTCGGTTTCGAGCATGTGTTTTTCCATGGCGAGGGCGCGGCCCTGGCACCATTGCGTGGAGGTCATATCCTGGAGCAATTGGAACTCCATGGGATCCGTGGGGGGAAGGCATTCGACGTGCATTTGCAGGGACTCCTGGAAGCCTTCGTCCGATTCGTCACGCAAGAGTGCGTGTTGTGAGCGGAGGCCGTGCTTGACAGCGTTTTGGGAGGAGCGGCGTTTGCCTTCGGGGGTGACCGGTCCTTTGGAGCGGGCGCCGTTGGCGCGGGAGGCGGGGTTTTTCCATCGAGACGACATAGTTATCCTCGAAGACAGGATACACTAGCGTGGCAAGGGTTCTATAGGCAAGTCCTTTCATTGCAATATAGATTGGCTGTGACTGGGGTTTGACGGAATTGGCCGCTGATGGGTACGGATGGGCGCGGATGAAGGAGCCACTACTGCTTCGCCCGCCCTCCGGCGACGCTCAGCACGTACGACAGACTCTTATCCCCTACCGTCAGCCAGACCGCCTGCGAGCGTGCCCCGCCCGCCTCCACCACGATCTCCGCGGACCCAAACGGCGTCCCGGCGGGCACCGTCACGCGCAGTTCCGTGGAACTGACAATCGCTGTATCGAGCACCACGCCGCCCAGCACGCCTCGCGCCCCCGCCACAAACCCCTCGCCCTTCACCGCCAGTACATCTCCCGCCTTAATCTCCGACAGATGCCCATCGGCCGCAGGCAGCACGGAATCGATCCGCGGCAACTGGCCCGGCGACTCCTTCACACGGATGAACACCACGCCATCCTCATCACGCCCATTCGGAGCCGACTGCCCCGTCCCCACCACCAGAGACCCGCCATCGGGATGCCCAAACACCGCCACCGGGCTGAAATTATTCAGATACGTCGAATAGGTCAGACTGGTGAACCCGGCATCAAACTTGGCGAGGAAACCGCTGGGCGCCGATTGCCGCGTCTCCACCAGCCCCTTCGAAGGAAAATCCACGCTCCCGGTGTTGCCCACCACGGTCACCTGTCCATACTTGCCGTAATACGCGCCGGTGATCCAATCGTCGGAGATTCCGCCAAGATAGGTGCCGAATCGCAGCGATCCGTCCGGCTTCAATCGCAACAGATAACCATCCTGATAGAGCTGCGACTTGTACGGCCGACTACTTACGCCGTTGTAGAGCGAGGGCAGCGGCTGAAACGCTCCGGGGGAGGAGAACCCCTCGCGCACTGAGATGCTGCTGTGGCTTCCATTGGCGCCTGCGATCAACAGGTCGCCCCCTGGGAGGAGCTGTATTTTGCCTGCGTAGAGCGCGCCGAGAGGAATCGAAGTGGACTTCCCTGAGGTCCTATCGAACGTAGTGAGATCCCCACCGGCTACGCCGTAAAACCGGCCGGTGACGTCGTTTCTGTTGGCGCTGGTCGCGTAGAATGCGTCTCCCGGCCCAACTGAAATGCCCTGCAACTCGCCACCGCTTACCGAGTAGCCGCCGTACAGAACTCTCGAGCCATCGGGTGTGAGCTTAAGCACGTACATATTTCCAGTAGTGGCGTCTGTGACCGGTGTCTTGTAGCCGGTCCCAATCGCCGCTACCCAAATCGCGCCGTCCGGGCCGAGCGCCGCGTCCGCCGACCCCGGCAATCGCGTGCAGGAGAGCAATTGCTTGCCATCGGCGGAAACGCGCATCACGAAACTATGCTGGTCCGATCCAATTGATGTGGTGGTTGGAAAATCCGGCGCGTCCGTCCAGCCGTTGACGACGATTTCGCCGTTTGGGGCGATCTGCAATCCGCGAAGGGTGACAGGATCGCTGCCGGAGATGTAGGTTGACCAGATCTGGTCGCCGGAGTAGGTGAATTTTGCGAGGAATTGTGCGGGCGAGGTGTAACGAGAAAACAGAACTGATCCGTCAGAAAGCCCAGTAGCTGGAGCAATGGATCTGCCAGGAATCAAGTTAACCGATTGGAATCCGTCGCAGGTAACATAATTGTCGAAGCCGCCATCGGGAAATTGTGACAGAACGATGCAGCCCGAAGCGTAGAGAGATCTGACTGAGCGTAGAGCAGTCGGGATGATCGTCGCCGGCACTCCCCGTTGGCTCCAAGTTGCGCCGAAGTCTGAGCTCTGCCAAATCGCCTGAGTGTCGATGGCAAAGAGTCCGGCTGGGTTACGTGGATCGAAGATCAAAATCGCCCCACTGCTCCTAAAGCTCGTGTCCTCCCATGACTCGCCCCAATCCTTGCTGATTCGCAACACGACTCCTGTCGAAGTTGAATCCGCGCGATAAAAGGCGAAGAGCACGTTTCTGTTACGGGGATCGGCCTGTGATGAACCAATCGGGTTCGCCTGAACATGCAGGATACGCCACGATTGCCCGCAGTCGGTGGACACCCTGTCCGATTGTGACCCGACCAGGCGGCAAGGCTCGAATGGGTCGATTGCTCCAATTTGGTCGTCTGACCGGGCAGTCCAATGCTCCCCACGGTCAAGAGACACGTAATTCCGCAGTGGTCCCACCCCATATAAGCCCGCAGCCATATACACAAGATTTCCGGATGGCTGAATGAAATTGATCGAAGCAATCTCCGGTGGCAGGGCAGAGGTAACATCAATCCATCCCGCAGAGATTCCGTCGTAACGAATCAATCGTTTGAATGTCCAGCAATACAGTGCCCGGCCGAAGTCATCATTGGCCAGTTGATAACCTTCGCTCCCAGCCCCAGGTGCAAAATTACTTAGTTTGCGGGAGATGGGATCATAACGCTGTAAACCAGATTGGAGTCCGCCGGCAAACTTGACATCGATCGCATTTCGTATCCATAAATCGAAAGTGGAGCCCACAACAACAATGCCGTCCTTAGCATCCACGGCAAAAGTCGCGGCATACCCGGCGGCCCCGGACAACGCAGAGCTTCGTTGCGTCGAAATTCGCTCAGAGCATGACGCAAGGATTAAATAGGGGACAACTACGGCCCAGCGCAATGGAATTCGCATATTCGCCTGCTAATAGCGGGGACAAGTCTTTGCCAGTGCGCCAATGAGATTTGGATTATCGAGCGATCGGCAAGAATCCGGCATGCTGGCGGAGGTCCGTATGAGTGCCGTGCTCCCCCACTTCAGACCATTCCCTGCTTGGTTGGTTCCCGATCTCGTCCTGGCGCGGCGACCGCACATCTCATCCAATCTCCCAAGGGTTAAGGATCGCAACGCCCAGCCCTTCAAAATCTTTCACGTTCCGGGTCACCAGCGTCAGGCCATGCTCCAAAGCTGTTGCGGCGATAACCCCGTCGGCAACCGCCAGCGTTACTCCCCGCTTTCGTGTCGCGGCGGCAAGATGCCCCCATCGTTCGGCGATTGACTCGGTCACAGGTAGGATTCGGCCTGCGAACCACAACCGGACATCCACTTCCAGCCATCTTTGCAGTTGCGCGCGTTTTTGGCTGGCAGGCAACAGATCGATGCCTTTGCAAATTTCACCGATCGTCATGACGCTCAGGAAGAGATTCGTACTGCCCGTATTGCGGATGAAATCGGCAACTCTCACATCCGGTTCATGGTGTGTCAATTCGGATGGAATATTGGTATCGACCAGATATCCATTCACAACAAGATATCCCGGCCTGGATCCCGATCCCGCTCAAAGTCAATATTCAGACCACGGAGCGGAGCGAACAGTTCCACCATGTCCTTAGCTGGGGTCTCCGGTGCATGTGTTTCCTCTGGAACCGCCGCGAGCGCATCCCGCGCGACGATGTCGCGGACATACTCAGCGATGGAAATCCCCTGAGCCTCGGCGCGAGAGAGAAGGCTGAGCTCGATTTCAGGCTGAATGTCAATGGTAATTGTCATTGGCGAACTCCTTTCTCGTAGCGCTGTTTTCGCCAGCTACTGTTCTTACGCTACTCTGGTCAAACCGCAACAGTCAAGCATTTGGTGACGACTCTGAAGGACTACTTCCGGGGACTCCCCGGTGGCTGATCGCCACGGAAGTCGTGCTCACCACTACTCCCTGGTCCGCCCTCCGGCGACGGTCAGCTTTTCGCGGCTGCCGAGACGGGTGCCGCCGCCTGCTCGCCATCTCTCAGGGTGGTGTCGAGGACCTGCATTCTATCGGACATTGCACGCTCGTCGTGGATTGTCCTATTTTGGGTTGCGATGGCTGCTCTATGATCAGGCCATCGGATGCTAAGATAGGGGCCAATGCAGGTTCGTTCAGCCCCCGCCGGTAAGCTGAAGTGCATTTTCATTCTAAAGAGAGTTTGGCGAGCGCCAAGCTGTCCAAACACGAGTGCATACAGCCGCAATCATGGAATAAAATAGCGTGTCTAGAGTCAGAACAAGAAGCCAGAAACTAAGGTCATGAATATGATCGGCCCCGACATAGTAACCGATGAAGACACCGGGGGCCAATAGTGCTGACGCAGCCTTTCCGATTGCAGATTCCGCTCCGGCTGCGAATGCCGTGCAGATCAAGGCGAACGTCGCGAGGCTTCGGCGCCCGAGTGGTTTACCTTGCGTTTTGCATCAGAGAAATACCTTTCGTGATTCCACGGGAAGTTACAGGGAAGTTCAGCCCACCGATCCTCATCCGTTGAGTGGGCTGGGATGAAATCGAATTGCATCTCTTCATCTTTATTGTTGCAGGAATTAATTGAATTCCGGCTGTGTCTGGTCTGATCGTTCGCTGGCTGGGCAGGCGCCAGCTCAATAGCCCGATTGATCGAGGATACGGTATGACGGCTCTCCGAACAGCTGGGGGCGCGATTGATCAGCGCATGCAAAACCGCTCACTGACGTTCGCGGCTCTGCTTGGCGAGGTTGACTGATAGCGGAGCGATATCTGCTTATCTCTGTTTCTGCAGCCCACCTCGAATCCCCTTCCGCGGGGATTTGGTATCCTGGAGGTTACTCGCCAGTTTAATCGAAGGAAACCATTGAAAGTCGGATTTGTCAGCCTGGGTTGTCCCAAAAACCTTGTAGATACGGAAGTCATGATGGGCCAGTTGGCCGCGCATGGGCATGAGCTCACGCCGCGGCCGGACGATGCCGATGTCATCGTGGTCAATACGTGCAGCTTCATTGATCCCGCCAAGCAGGAGTCGGTCGATACGATTCTGGAGATGGCGGAGTTCAAAAGAACCGGTCGCGCCAAGCGGCTGGTTGTGGCCGGGTGCCTGGTGGAACGGTACCGCGACGACATCCGCAAGAACATGCCGGAAGTGGATGCCGTGATCGGCACCAACGAACTCGATCAAATCAGCGCGATCTGCGAAGGGATCGAAGCGCCGTCGAATCCGCTGGAACCGTATCTCTATCACGACCTGACGCCGCGCATTCTGGCCACGCCGCGGCACTTCGCCTACATCAAAATCGCAGAGGGCTGCGACCATCCGTGCACGTTCTGCGTCATCCCGCAGTATCGCGGGGCGTTCCGCAGCCGGCGGTTTGAGTCGGTGATCAACGAAGCGACGCGGCTGTTCGGGCAGGGCGTGCGCGAGATCAACCTGATCGGCCAGGATACGACCTGCTATGGCGAAGACCTCGGGCTGAAAGACGGACTGGCGCAATTGCTGGCCCGGCTGGCGCAGATTGAGACGCCGCAGGAAAAGTGGGTGCGCTTCCTGTACTGCTATCCGAATCGCGTGACGCAGAAGCTGCTCGATACGATCGCCGAGCACGATTCGCTGGTGAAGTATATCGACATGCCGCTGCAACACGCGAGCTCGAATGTGCTGAAGCGCATGAAGCGCGGCTCGAATGGCGACCAGTTCCTGAAGCTGATCGAACGCATCCGGCGCACGATTCCCAATGTCGCGATCCGCACAAGCATGATCGTTGGCTTCCCGGGTGAAACCGAGGCCGATTTCGAAGAGCTGAAGCAGTTTGTGCAGGCCGCGAAGTTTGACCGGCTGGGCGTGTTCTCGTACTCCGACGAAGAAACCAGCGGCAGTTTCGCGCTGGATGCCAAGGTGGGCAAGAAAGACATCTATAACCGCAAGCGCAGCCTGATGTCGGTACAGCGGCGCATCAGCAAGGCGCGCAACAAGCAACTGATCGGGCAGGAGTTTTCGGTGCTGGTAGAGGGCCCATCGGCGGAATCGGACCTGCTGTGGCAGTCGCGGCTTTCGACGCAGGCTCCGGAGATCGATGGCGTCTGCTACATCACCGATCCGGGCGAGTCGGCATTGCGCGCGGGCCAGATCCGCCGCATGCGGATCGAAGAGGCGCACGACTACGACTTGACGGGCGCGCTGGTGGACGAGGCTCCGGCGGAACCGGTGCAGCCTGCCGCGCTGTTCCAGATACTGGCTCCGCATTCCACACCCAACGCACTGCCACACAGATAGAAAAGTTATGACGTGTCCTATTTGCAAAAAAGAGGTAGCCACGACAAGTCCAGAGATGCCGTTTTGCAGTGAGCGGTGCAGAACGACCGATCTCGGCAACTGGGCGATGGAAAAGTACGTGTTTTCGACACCGGTGGAAGAGTACGCCGACGAAGCCGAAGACCTTTGATGACGCGCACCCTTGCATACTCGCTGGCAACGTGGTTCGGCTGCGGCTATGCGCCGAAAGCTCCGGGCACGGCGGGGACGGCAGGCGGTCTGGTGCTGGCATTCGCGATTGACCGGCTGTTTGGCTGGCCGCCATGGGCCTACGGCGTGCTGGCGCTGATCGCCTTGTGGCCTTCGATCTGGTCCGCGACCTTCGTCGCGCTCGATATGGGGCGCAAGGACCCGCAACTGGTGGTGATTGACGAAGTGATCGGCGTGTGGATCACGCTGGCGGGCGCGGCGCAGCTCAACTGGAAGAGCTGGCTGCTGGCCTTTCTGCTGTTCAGGTTGTTCGATATCTGGAAGCCGTGGCCGGTGCGGCAACTGGAAGCATTGCCGGACGGAACGGGCATTGTGATGGACGATGCGATGGCCGGCGTATACGGCGCCCTTGTGTTATCGGCGTTAGGATGGTTCAATCTTTATTAGTTATGGGGATTCGCAAACAGACCGAGGACCACAAACCGCTCATCGAGCAGGTGACACCTGCCGCGGCGATTACCGGTGGAGAGTTTCAAATTCGAGGACAGGGCTTCGTCCGCTCGGAACGGCCGCGGGTGAACTTCGGCACCGTTCCCGGCACCGTCATCATCGGTTCGAATTCGCTGGTGATTGCACGCGTTCCTGAGGATGCCACGGTGGGCAAGATCGTCATCGAAAATGGTGACGGAGCGAGCACCAGCTGGGCTTGCGACATCGGCATTCAGATCGCGGATGGCATGCATCCGGTGGCGAGTCCGGCGATCGACGCGTTCGGGAATGTCTATGCTACATTCAGCGGCACGCGCGGCCAGAAGACTCCGGTTTCGGTTTACCGCGTGGACCAGCACGATGGCGTGTCGCCGTTCCTGACCGACATCATGAACGCCACCGGCCTCATCTTTGACCGCGAAGGGATGCTGTACATCTCCAGCCGTTACGAAGGCATTGTGTACCAGGCCGATCCGAAGGGCGCGCTGTCTGTATTCGTGGAAGGCATGGGCGTGGCGACTGGGATGGCGTTTGACCCGGAGGGCAATCTGTACATGGGCGACCGCAGCGGCACGATTTTCAAGATCAGCCCGTCGCGCCAGATTTACGTGTTCGCGACGCTCGAATCCTCGATCTCCGCCTACCACCTTGCGTTTGGCGACGATGGCTTCCTTTACGTGAGCGGGCCGACGACGTCGAGCTTCGATACGATTCATCGCATCAATCCGGCGGGCGAGGTGGAGCCGTACTTCAAAGGCCTGGGGCGGCCGCAGGGCATGGCGTTTGACGTGGATGGCAATTTGTACGTGGCGGCATCGCTCGGCGGACGGCGCGGCGTGGTGCGCATCACACCGGAGCGCGAAGGCGCGCTGTACCTTTCGGGGCCGAACATTGTCGGGCTTGCGTTTTCGCCGTCGCGATCGATGTATGTCACTACCAACAACGGCGTGCACCGCATCGACGTAGGGATCGAAGGAAGGCCTCTGGCGTGAACGCCGAGATCATCGCCATCGGCTCTGAATTGTTGACGCCGCAGCGCATCGATACCAATTCGCTGTTTATCACGGACCAGCTCAATGTGCTGGGCGTGGAAGTCACCATGAAATCGATTGTCGGTGACGACCGGACGCTGATGACGGCTGTGCTCGCGGCGGCGATGCTGCGCTCTGATTTCATCATCCTGACCGGCGGACTGGGGCCGACTGAAGACGACGTGACGCGCGATGCGGTGGGTGCGGCGCTGGGTCTGGGGCAGGCGTACCATCCGGAGGTGACGGCGCAGATCGAAGCGCGCTTCCAACGTTCCGGCCGGGTGATGGCGGAGAACAACAAGCGCCAGGCGCTGGTGCTGGAGACGGCTGAGATTCTACCCAATGACCGCGGCACTGCGCCGGGGCAGTGGATTGAGAAGAACGGCCGCGTAGTGATGCTGCTGCCGGGGCCTCCCAATGAGATGAAGCCGATGTTCGCCGGCCAGTGCATTCCCAAGTTGCGGCTGAAGATGCCGCCGCTGGTGATCCGGACGCGGTTCTATCGCGTGGCGGGCATGCCGGAGTCGGACCTGGATCAACTGATCGCGCCGGTGTACACGAAGTACACCAACCCGTCGACCACGATTCTGGCCGCGCCGAGCGACATCCAGATTCATTTGCGGGCGCGGTGCGAAACCGAACAGGAGGCCGAGCGGCTGCTGGCAGAGGTGGGCGCGCCGATCGAAGCATTGCTGGGCGACCGGCTGTATTCGCGCAATGGCGATCCGCTGGAGACCACGCTGGGCAAGCTGTTGCGAACCAGGCAGGTGACGCTGAGCGTGGCCGAGAGCTGCACTGGCGGCATGCTGGCGGAGCGCATTACGACGGTGCCGGGAAGCTCCGATTATTTCCTGGGCGGGTTCCTGACCTACACCAACGCCATGAAGAGCGCACTGCTGGGAGTAGACCCCAAGCTCATCGAACAACATACGGCGGTGAGCAAAGAGGTCGCGATGGCGATGGCGCAGGGTGCGATGCAGCGCACGGGATCGAACTTCGCACTGTCCGTCACTGGCTATGCAGGCCCGGGTGGCGGGACGGAAGAGAATCCGGTGGGCACGGTGTTCATCGGCATGGCGCATGCTGCGGGCGCGGAGGCCACGCGGCTGAAGCTGTTCGGAGACCGCCAGCGCATTCGCGCCATGGCGACGCAGACTGCGCTTGACTGGCTTAGAAAAAAGTTGGGTTGAGCAGCCACTGCCTGAAGGCGGTGTGTTGCGTTGCTCCGGGAGATACGGCGGGGGAAGGCATCCCCCGCGCAGATTTCCAATCTGCCCACATCGGATCGTCACGCTGGGGATGTTGGGCGGGGGGGAGTCGTGTTGGGCAAACCGGGGACAGACAGCCAAAATCCGGCTGCGCCGGATATTGGTGTCAGTCCCCCGGTTTGCGGCGTGTCGTGATTTGGTGTCAGTCCCCCGGTTTGCGGCGTGT
>Ga0118677_10004190_pt1 | contig 26545 bp, 20 predicted proteins | sample AliMusrvi5mmetaG_FD_86154 | JGI IMG/M metagenome (GOLD analysis project Ga0118677, IMG submission 86154) | reverse complement strand
CAGGGATCTTTCTGGCAGCAATGCGAGGAGGAGTTCAGCGCATATGTTACCAACCTAACATCCGAAGAGGCTGACGCCTTCCAAATCGTCCAACTCTACCGGCAGCGGGGTGATGCGGAAAACGTCTTTGACGAACTCAAGAACCAATGGGGCTTTGCCGGGTTCTGTGCGCACAAGGCTGCGGTGAGCCAAAGTTCGGCGAGGTTGCTGCTGTTGGTTTACAATCTTTGGAGTCTGTTTGTGAGAGTTGTCAAAAACCAAGGGGGCCACACCGAGGCGATCAAGAGCCGCTACGAACTATTGCTCATCCCGGCCAAGATGGTGTGCAGTGGTCGTCGCAAAATCGTCAAACTCGCCGTGGGAGCCAAGTTCGCAAGCTTCCTCAAGCAAGCCTACCAAAGGCTTCTTGAGTGGTTGAGCCGAACTGCGCCGCAGTTGAATCTAACCATGGGGAAAGCACCGCCGTGGCTCCTATTTGACCCCACTCACCCCTCCATGTCAGCCGTCACCTGACCCGATTGCTCCTCTTTATCCTTATCCCAACTGCGGATTCTAGGTTCAACCTAGGCGCTGAGCCTTGGACAGTGGAAAATTGAGGATGTGGACTTCACTGGTGGCAAGGCCCGTTACAGGCTGGCTTATTTAGAATGCCTACGGATCGCCACGTAGGATTTTGGAAACACCCACAACAAGCGTTCTGTCCAGATCTCGCAATCGGGAAACAACGAGCGAAATTCACTCTTTGTCAGCAAGCGGGTGGTGCTTGCAATCGACTGAAGATCTGCAGCTCCCGTAAGACCTACTACACTCGTCCAACGAGCCAAAGGAACATGCCAGGCCACCGGGAACCAGTGGATGAACAAGCCGAGGTAATGAGGTTCAACCGGGCACGCCTTTGCAGGCGTTTGGATCCACAAACGTTGGCCCACCCGCCGGGTTTCCGCCGCAAACGCCTGCTGGTCTTTCCAATCCCCCACATGTTCCAGCACTGAGTTGGAAAAAACAATATCATATGCCAGATCGTCGAATTCCAACGCCCTGCCATCGCCTTGAATGCACTGCATCTTTGGCGCATTCGACAGCTCCTGAGAGCTTGCCGGAATCAAATTGAGCAAATCCACCATACCAATCAGATCCCCCCTCTCCTGCCAGTCATACGCGCACCCACCTACATCCAACACCCTGTCCGCGGGAGTGGGCTCGATCCATGTTCTGAAACGAATCCAGCGTTGATCACGCCACCGCCTCCATATCCAGTGATAAAATGGCAATAAAGCCTCATAGCTGATTATCTTCATGACCTTGGCTGCCTTGCACTTAGGGGTCCGGATGAAGTGAAGGAACGGTCATGTGAATAAGACAGGGAAAAGCAGCTGGCAAGATGCATTTTGGAGGCCCGAGGTAAGCCCATGCGTGCAGCGCTGCGGCGGAATACTCGTCAGCAGAACGGCAACATTCAACCATAGAAGGACATGGAGCTGTTCCCCCATTCGGTAGTTTTACACATCCACCAACTTGAGGTTTTAATGGCGGACAGGGAGGGATTCGAACCCTCGGTGAGCTTACACCCACACACGCTTTCCAAGCGTGCTCATTAGACCACTCTGACACCTGTCCTGTAGGTGGGCGGGGAAACTAGAAAGCCGGGGAGGCATTGGCAATCCCTTTTTGCATGGCGTATGGCAATCTTGCAGAGTTGGCGGGGTTTTTGCACACGATGGCGGCTTGGAGTTGCGCGGAGCGCCATCCTGAGGCATTAAGACCGGTCATGACGGGTCGGGAAATCAAGGATACACTGGAACGGGCGGGTGTGCTGCCAAGCAAACAACTCGGCCAGAATTTCCTGATCGACCCAAATATGGCCCGCTGGATCGTTTCCCAACTCGAAATCACCCCGGATGATGCTGTAGTGGAAGTCGGACCCGGAACAGGGTCGTTGAGCGAACACCTGGTGGGAAAAGTCCGTCGACTGATACTCATCGAATTCGATGCCAGGCTGGCAGCAATGCTGGCAGAACGATTCAGGGACGACCCTAGGGTGGAAGTTCACCACGCGGATGGAGCAAAATTCGATGGACGTACGCTATTCAAACACCGTCCAGTCAAGTTTCTGGGAAACCTCCCCTACTCATGTGGTGGTGCGATTTTGAAGAACCTGCTCAGTCGCCCCCAACCGTTTGAACGGGCTGTGGTGATGCTACAGAAAGAAGTGGTCGACCGCTTGGCGGCAGGACCCGGCACTAAGGATTACGGGATACTCTCTCTGCGGACGCAAGTGGATTGGGAGGTGGCCCCTCAACGCAGTGTTCCTCCGGAGGCGTTCCATCCACGCCCAAAGATCGATTCCGCCGTGGCCATCCTGACCCCGCGCAGAAGCGGTCTGCCTGCATTTGATCGACGGTTATTTGACGAGTTGATCCGCCGCGGGTTCTCCCAACGCCGCAAACAACTCAAAAAACAGCTTCCGGACGGCACCAACTGGGAGGCAATCTCTCAAGACTTGGGAGTGCCACCCACCGTGCGAGGGGAGGAACTCACGCTTAAGCAGTGGGTAGAACTCACACGCGCCTGTGATACCAACCCGCTCAAGGACCTACCTCAGAAATCCGATGAAATCTTCGATGTTGTCGATGTGAATGATGTGGTCACCGGCCAGGCGACCCGTGGCGAGGTTCACACGCGCAAGCTTCTGCACCGGGCTGTGCATGTGTTTGTAACTAACAAACGTGACGATCTACTGCTCCAGCAACGTTCGATATTCAAGGATGCCCACCCCGGCGTTTGGGATTCCAGCGTATCCGGCCACCTCGATTCAGGCGAAGACTATTCGGAGGCCGTTATCCGCGAGCTTGAGGAGGAAATGGGCATCCGCGTGAGCGATGCACCAGAAGAAATCGCACGTTTCGCTGCGTGCGCAGAGACCAGATGGGAAAATGTCCGGCTCTATCACACTCGATACGACGGTCCCGTACGTTTTCCGGCTGCAGAGGTGGAAGCTGCGACATGGTTCCCCATGCCCGAGCTTCGGGCATGGGCCGCCGCCCGCCCGGATGATTTCGCATCGGGCTTCCTCAAGTGCTGGGAAACAGTGAATCCAGAACAATTCCCAGCACTCACATCACTGCACACTAGCTCCTGATATTACGTTAGACAAACACGAGGCAACCCATCCACCCATGAAACATCTTCTCTTCCCAATCATCGCCATTACTCTGTGCGCCTGCAATCGGGAACCAGCTACGCTCGTTTACAAAATAGTCTCCGTGCGCCCGCATGACCGGGAATGCTACACTCAGGGCTTGGAATTCTCGGGCAAGCGACTGTTCGAAAGCGGTGGTGGTTACGATAGCTCCACCGTACGCGAGGAAGACCCAGCCACCGGTGCCGTTCTGCGCAAACGAGCCATGGCCAAAACCGTGTTCGCCGAGGGCATCTCGCGCTTCAATGACGAGCTATTCATCCTCACCTGGAAAGAAAACACCGCCTATGTGTTCGAGCCGGATACGTTCAAGTTCATTCGCTCCCACACCTATCAGGGCGAGGGCTGGGGCCTGACGAACGACGGCAAACAACTCATCATGAGCGACGGCACGGACAAGCTGAAGTTCATCAACTCCAAGGATTTTTCGGTCATCCGAACTATCGATGTTACAAAAAGTGGACAACCGCTCACGCAGCTCAATGAATTAGAATACGTCCATGGTGAGATCTTCGCAAACGTCTACATGACCGACGAGATCGCCCGAATCTCGCCGGAGAACGGCCGCGTCACCGGTTGGCTGGACCTGTCAGCCCTGCGCCGCCAGCTTCCCACCCCTAACAAAGCTGAAGTCCTCAATGGCATTGCGCTCGACCCTGCCACCGGCCACCTCATCGTTACCGGAAAACTCTGGCCGTCTATGTTCGAGATCGAGGTGTCGGAAAAATAATCACCTCCCGCGCAACAGCGACCTGCTGGCCCACGCGTAGTTCCACCCAGAAAGTATCGTTAGGAACAATGCACCCCACATAGAGCCGGGAGTGAGCCATCCATCCGGACGCGCAAGGTAATGGATCAGTCTGACAAACGCGCTGCTGTCATCAAGCGATTGGAATGCAAACCACACAAGACAGGTGATGCAAAACATCAGTTGCAGTCCGGTTTTCCATTTTCCAAGACGGTCGGCAGCCATAACGAGTCCAGCCTCCATGGATATCTGCCGCAGGCCCGTGACTAGAAACTCACGTGCCAGAATAAGCACTGTCACCCACACAGGACAGACGTTTTGGGCACTCAGATAGACAAAGGCGGAACACACCAGCACCTTGTCCGCGAGCGGATCCATCAGTTTTCCCATCGGCGTGACCAGCCCGAGCTTCCGCGCCAGCCAGCCGTCCACGAAGTCGGAAATCGCCGCCACCACAAAGGAAATCAGCGCGATCCAATGCCCGACCGCACTCTGGCAGGTGGTGCCCGCGACGAATACCGCCGTCAGGACAAGGCGCGAGAGCGTGATGGCATTGGGGAGGTTCACACGGCCAGTATGTGAAATCCTTCGACAGATAGCAACAAGGGGTTGCAGCAATGGAGCAAGTCACCTACACCCTCTCTGCCTCCCAACGGCATCATTTTATGAGTAATAGCGACTTTGGACTGATTGGTCTGGCCGTGATGGGTCAGAATCTCGTTCTCAATGTGGAATCCAGGGGCTTCAAAGTCTCGGTTTACAACCGCACCACCTCGGTGACAGAAGAATTCGTCGCGGCACACCCGGACAAAAATCTTATCGGAACCAAGACACTTGAGGAGTTCGTGAGGTCACTGGCCTCCCCACGCAAGGTGATGATTATGGTCAAGGCGGGCAGTCCGGTGGATGCCGTGATCGAACAACTCATCCCGCTACTCGACAAAGGCGATATCATTATCGACGGAGGCAATTCCCTCTACACTGACACCGAACGCCGCGATAAGTGGCTGGGCGATCTTGGCTTCCGCTTCGTAGGCGCGGGTGTTTCCGGCGGTGAGGAAGGCGCGCGCAAGGGCCCTGCCATCATGCCCGGCGGCCCGGAGTCCACATGGGAAGTCTTGAAACCGATCTTTGAATCCATCGCCGCCAAGGTCGATGGCGAACCATGCGTCGTCCACATCGGCCCCGGCGGTGCCGGCCACTTCGTGAAGATGATCCATAACGGCATCGAATACGGCGATATGCAACTCATCTGCGAGGCCTATAACATCTTCCGCGCTGCGGGCTTCAGCGCCAAGGAAATAGCCGCTGTCTTCAGCGATTGGTATGAGGGTGACCTGGAGAGTTATCTCATCCAGATCACAGCCGAGATCTTCAAACAGAAGGATCCGGAAACCAACAAACCTTTAGTGGAAGTAATCCTGGACACTGCAGGCCAGAAGGGCACTGGAAAATGGACCATCCTCAACGCCGTGGAAAACGCAGTTGTCATTTCCACTATCAACGCTGCCGTGGAAGCCCGCATCCTTTCCTCAATGAAGGACCAGCGCGTGGCCGCCAGCAAAGAACTTGAAGGACCCAAACCCGTAATCGACGAGAAGAAGAAAAAACTCATCAAGAAAGTTCACGACGCTCTCTACGCCTCCAAGATCATTTCCTATGCGCAGGGGTTGGACCTCATCACGACCATGAGCGTGAAAAAAGACTGGAGCCTCGACCTCTCAAAAATAGCGGCCATCTGGCGCGGCGGCTGCATCATCCGCGCACGTTTCCTCAACCGCATAACCGAGGCATACCGCGAAAACCCTTCTCTATCCAACCTGATGTTGGCCCCATTCTTCAAGGACATCCTCAACAAGTCCCAGGAAAACTGGCGCGAGGTTGTCTCCATAGCCACTCTGGCAGGTATCCCTGTGCCAGCCTTTAGCGCCTCGCTCGGCTACTACGATAGCTACCGCAGTGAATTCCTGCCCGCCAACCTGCTCCAGGCCCAGCGCGACTTCTTCGGTGCACATACGTACGAACGCATCGACAAACCGCGCGGTGAAATGTTCCACACCGATTGGCCGGAAGTCATCGGATGATCCACAGTTCCGCGCAGCTCAGTCGCGGAACAAAGAAATAATTTGCCCCTCGCCAGATAGCAGCGAGAATCCCACACATTTCAACATTTCACGCCATGAACATACATATACTCCAAGCCCTGCACATAGCCGCCGCCTTTGCGCTCTTCAGTTCGCTTGGGGCTATCCTACTTGGAGGAACCGCCGGAAAAGGTGCATCCGCCCTGCACGGCATCTCCTTGATCTTGATTCTCCTGATCGGCTTCGCAATGCTGGGCAAACCGACCATGGGTCCGTATTACTGGTTAGCCAAACTTGCGCTCTGGCTGTTCATTGGCGCCGCCCCAGTTCTGGCGAAACGCAAATTGTTACCCTCTGCCGCTGTCATAGGCCTCTGCATCGCCGCCGCCGGCACCGCCGCATGGTTAGGCATCAGCAAACCGTTCTAAACGGCCCCATTGAAGTTTCTGGGTGAGTCAGGACAACCCTTCCCGGACAGGCCCGCAGGACAGAATCACTTCGATTCTAACGATCCAATAACATCCTGATAGACGTCTTTCTTTCGAGGATATTCGGACAAACCTTTCCTAGCACTCTCTATGGCGGTCTTCCCCGCTTTCGTCACGCCTGATGGGTCTGCACCCTTCGCCAACAGGCTGCGGACTATAGCCGCGTTCCCACGCTGTGCGGCTATCGTCAGTGCTGTGTTGCCCTGCCTGTCCGGCAAAGAGGGATTGGCCCCAAGTTCCAATAATTTGTCAGCAGTCTTGTCTAGACCGCTCCACGAGGCCCACATGAGAGCTGTCCACCCGTCCTTGTCCTGCTGGTCAATGAGTGCACCGTGCTCCATAAGCAACACGATCATCGGTGCTCGCTTCTCGTCAGTTTTGGCGACAGCATCGGCCGCAGAAAAGTTGGCGTACGATGCACGCATCAAAGCCGTGCGACCCTGATCATCTTTTCTTTCCAAGGCCTTGACACCTTCGGTCCGTTGGTCTTCCACCTCCTTGATAACAGACTCCACATTTTCAATTTTGCCCTGCACGATGGCAGTCACCACGGGGTCATCCTTAGGAACCTTCTTCTCAAGGCTTGTTTTTACCACTTTAATTAGGACAACGAACACGAAGGCCACGAAAACAAGTATCACGGCATCAATAAGTATACCCAGAAGCTTGTTCATTGTATGCCTCCTTCCTGTGCGGTCGCCGGTATAACTGGAGGGGTCTTGTGAGTTATGAAGTTCCTCAGAGCAACCACGGCAATGGGACTCATCAGTGCAAGAATCAGATAGACCAACCACATGAACTCGGGAGAATGGCCATAGTCAATGTTGCCAGTTTCAATTTTCGGACGTATCCCGTCATAACAGTAACGGAAAATGAGGATACCGCTAACGAAACCGTTGATGGGCTTGGAAATGAAAGTCGGCAGCACTGAAAGCGCCATGTAGGAAGATACCTTGTCAGGTGGAGAAACCGAGGCGACATATTCTTGGAAGCGGGGACTAAATATCAATTCCCCAAGGGCGAATATCAGAATCTGGCTGACGATGATGAATAAATAGGCCTGGGTGACGTTATGGATTAAGGGAAACTTCATAATCCAATCCAAAGGGACCGCCAGCAAGACCAGCGAGAACGCAGATATTGACATTCCAAATATGACAAGCTTGATCGTACTAAAACGGTTGATGACAGGAATGAGCAGGATCAGCCCTGCGACTATAATTGTGGGATTGATCGCGTTCATCAGTCCAAGTTCAAAGTCTGTGGTCATCACCCGGGTGTAATACTTAGGCATGACCAAAAACTGGTGGGTGAACACCAGACGCACACCGATGGTCAGCACAAGGAACAATAGCAGTTTCTGAAAAGCTCTCTCTTTCCACACTTCCAGGAAAATAGCTAGCGGTCGTTTGTTTTCATTTCTGCCATCGCTCCTCTCGCTGTCATCGGCATAATTATCTTCCCGAATGAACGTCACGCAACCAAGAGCGCAAAGTGACATTGCAAAGCCGAAAATAAAGATCGCAAGATTGCCATAAACCTCACCCCACATTTTTCTGAATCCATCAATGACCGCCGCATTTGCTATGATCGCACCCACGTTCATAATCAAATAGTTCATGTTGAATCCAGTCGGACGGGTTGCCTTGGTGGTGAATCGGCGCAGGCACGTCATCGTCACTGGCGAGATGAAGGCGGTGCCCATCGACAGCAGGAAGAGCATCGCCATAACAGTCCAATGCAGTTCCCGCCCTTTCAGAAAAACCGGGAACAAGCCCATTCCTATCCTTGCCAATGCCAAAATCCCGAAGCCGATATAGTAGGATTTCTTGATACCAATCACATCGCAGATGGATCCCACAGCAAATACAAAGGCGGTAATAAAAAGGGTATAGTAGCCCACCCACTCACCCGAATCCACATCGTTGAGTCCGCAGTTGGTGGTGAGATACAGCGTAAGCACTGTGATCATCGAGAAGTAGGCCACCCCGTCGAAAAACTGTATGGCATTAGTCAGCCAGAATTCCCTAGAGACATTCTTGAGTAGCTTGAACTCTGAAAAATAATTGGTGACAGCACTGAACATGAGTTTCTGGGTGGGTCGCGGAAAGACGGGCGAATCTTTCCGCAAACCTGCCGCTTGGCCAGAAGGAAAATTGCTGATTTGCATGGACCCTGCGGCCCACAGATGCGACCACTAAAAATTGTCCCTTGGCAAATCCTGCGAAATCGGAGAAACCCACTTGGCATCTATCCCTACAATCTGCCTGTTCACATCGAAAATCCAAAGACTGACACCTCCCTGTCCATGAGCCATCCGACCGAAGTCTCGCAAGAAATATACGGTCAGTTACCCGACGGCCGAGAAGTCAAAATCTTCACCCTCACCAACCAAAACGGCCTGAGGGCTAAGGTCACTGAATACGGGGCTATCCTTGTCTCGATGAAAACCCCGGACTCGTCGGGCAAACTGGCCGACATCACACTCGGCTTCGACACGCTCGCAGATTGGCTCACCAACCCCCCTTACCTTGGTGCCAGCATCGGCCGCTTCGGCAATCGCATTGGCGGCGGGAAGTTCACCCTCGAGGGCAAAACCTATTCGCTGGCCACCAACAATGCGCCCGGCGGCATCCCGTGCCACCTGCATGGCGGCATCAGGGGTTTCGACAAAGTGCTCTGGTCTGGCAAGCCCACCTCAGACCACGGAGTGAAGTTCTCTTACCTCTCCCCGCACGGCGAGGAGGGTTATCCCGGAAACCTTCAGGTTGAGATCACCTACAATCTAAACGAAAACAACGAGCTGGTATGGGAAGCCGTTGCCACCACCGACGCGCCCACCATCGTAAACATCGTCCAGCACAGCTATTGGAATCTCTCCGGTGATCCCACACAAACGATACTCGACCACGAGCTCATGATCGCCGCTACCCACTACCTACCTGCAGATGCGGGAATGATCCCCACGGGGACCATCGCCCCGGTGGAGGGCACCCCGATGGATTTCACCCGACCCACCGTGGTCGGCAGCCGAGCGAGAGAGGATTTTGAGGCCCTGAAGGCCGCCAACGGCTACGACGCCTGCTGGGTATTGGAAAAAGCAGGTGGAACACGCCTCGCCGCCCGCGTAAGGGACCCTAAAACCGGTCGGGTGATGGAGGTCTCCACCAACCAGCCTGGCGTTCAGTTCTACACAGGGAATTTCCTCGATGGCTCGATCACCGGGAAAAACGATATCAATTACGCCAAGAACTCGGGACTTTGCCTTGAAACCGAGGCTTTTCCTGACGCCCCTAACAAACCAGAATTCCCGTCCGCGAAACTCCACCCCGGCCAAACTTACAAACACTTGATGATCCACAAATTTTCAGCATAATCCTTCCAACTTCGTTCCCACGACGGGGGAACGAGCGGTTTACCCGCCCATCATCCGCCGAAAATCCATTAAAAAACCTGACCCCATTCATTCACCATGGAAGCATTCAAACTCGCAGGAATCGACTACGCGATCCTTGCAATCTATGTCGGTTTCGTCCTCGGAATAGGCTTTGCGCTCAAGCGCTACATGAAAACCTCTGCGGATTTCCTGACATCCGGGCGGTCCATTCCAGCCTGGGTCACAGGACTCGCCTTCCTCTCAGCCAACCTCGGGGCTCTGGAACTCGTCGGCATGACCGCCAGCGGCGCGAAATACGGTATAGCCACCTGCCACTTCTATTGGGTCGGGGCCATCCCCGCCATGATCTTTCTCGCAGTGTTCATGATGCCTTTCTACTACGGCTCCAAGGCCCGCTCGGTGCCTGAATACCTCAAGATGCGCTTTGACGAGCGCACCCGCTGCCTTAACTCGATCTCCTTTGCCGTCATGACAGTGTTCGCATCGGGCATCTCCATGAACGCGCTGGCCAAGCTCCTCCACCAACTTCTCGGATGGAACTATGACATCAGCCTCTGGATCTGCTCAATCATCGTGCTCGCTTATGTTCTCAAAGGTGGCCTCACATCCGCCATCTATACTGAGGTGCTTCAGTTCTTCATGATCGTGCTCGGCTTCGCCCCGATCGTTTATCTAGGTCTGCAGGACGTGGGCGGATGGGATAACCTGAAGCATCTATTAGGCGTCGTCGCACAAAACCCCGCAGCCCTTGAACTCAATACCCACACCTTCCAGCCCGACGCATGGACCAGTGCTTGGAAACCTCTACTTGCAGGTCCCAAACAAAATCCAATGGGCATAGACCTGTTCGCCATGCTCTTCGGTCTGGGCTTCGTGCTTTCCTTCGGTTACTGGTGCACCAATTTCCTCGTGGTGCAGCGTGCTATGGCCGCGAAGAACATGACTTCCGCGCGACGCACACCCCTGATCGCCGCACTGCCCAAAATGGCACTGCCGCTCCTGGTGATTCTTCCCGGCATGATCGCCGCAGGTCTTGCAGTTACAGGCAAGGATCACTACCGCCTGCCACCCAAGCCGCTTCAAGCAGCGCAATATGATAAAGCACTCCCTGCCCTCAAGGCCGCCGCCGCCTTGGACACCAAGGCCGCCTTTGAAAGCGTGGCCAGCGCCACCGAACTAAAGATGAGTCCGGATAAGGTGGCCGCTCTGATCAAGGAAGCCCCCTCCTTGGACGAAGACAGCATCAAAAGCAAACTCCAGGATGCGGTGGTCGAAAACGATTACGACGGCGTCATCCTCTCTCTAGTGAAAAAATACTGCCCTCATGGGCTGCTAGGCTTGGCGCTCACCGGTCTGCTCGCTTCCTTCATGTCAGGCATGGCAGGCAACGTCACCGCCTTCAACACCGTCTGGACCTACGACCTCTATCAAGCCTACATCGCCAAGAACAAGAGCGATGCACACTACGCCATGATGGGCCGCGCGGTCACCGTGGTCGGTATCGGCCTGAGTATCGTGTGCGCTTACCTTGTCAGCCGTTGGTCAAACGCGATGGATATCATCCAACTCGTCTTTGGGTTCGTAAACGCACCTCTATTCGCCACCTTCCTACTAGGAATGTTCTGGAAACGCACCACCAGCCACGGCGCATTCTTCGGCTTGCTGAGCGGGATCACCACCTCCGCACTGTTCCACGCTCTCACACTGGCAGATGGCAACGTAGCCGGCGTAAAAGGCGGCTATTTGGGTGTATTGCAAACCTTCCCCAGCGACATGGCCCAGAACTTCTGGCTCGCCAGTTGCGCCTTCATCGTCTGCTTCATCGTCACCTTGGGCGTTTCCTTGGTGACCTCCCGCACCAAGTCCGACGCAGAACTCGGCGGCTTGGTCTATTCGCTCACGCCGAAGATCGCGGATGGGGAAACCTCTTGGTTCCTCCGGCCATCCGTCATTGGCATCGTCCTTCTTCTCGGCTGCGTAGTGCTCAACGTAATCTTCTGGTAACCCTCAACTCCAACCAACCACTATTATGGGACTCGACCTTCGCCTTCCTATCGGAATCTATTTCACCATCCTCGGCGTGATGCTGGAAGCCTATGGCATCCTCACCGCATCCGACACCGCGTTATACGAACGCTCGCTGAACATGAACATCAACATGATCTGGGGCGTTGTCCTGCTCGTGTTTGGGCTAGGGATGCTCATCCCCTCACTCATCGCTCGCAAGAAAAACGCCAGCAAGTAACGTGAAAATCTCAAGCTTCACAGGTGGCCTCACCCAAACCAACGGCTATCTGGTCGAAACACTCGACGGCAATTTCCTCATCGACGCGCCGGAAGACGTCGCCGAATGGATCACCAAGAAGGGCGTCCGCATCGATGATGTGCTGCTCACTCACCAGCACTACGATCACGTGATGGACGCCGCTGCCCTGCAAAAAGCCGGGGCACGCATCCACGCCTACGCCCCCTACTCGACCGATCTCACCCTGGAAACCGCCGCCCGTGCATGGGGCATGCCGATCACCGTCACCCCCTATCAGACCGATGTATTGCTAGATGTAAATTCCCCACTCCGTCTTGCGGGCATCGATATTTCCCTAGCCCATGTTCCCGGGCATGCCACTGACGCGGTGACATTCCATTTGGACGGACACGGCATACTCTTTTCGGGAGACACCTTGTTTGCGGGCTCCATAGGCCGTACTGATCTTCCTGGAGGTAACACCCGGCAACTGCTTGATGGCATCCGCCTCCACCTGCTTTCCCTGCCCCCCGAAACCAGCGTTCTTTCTGGCCACGGCCCGCCCACTACCATAGGCTCGGAGGTGCAGAGCAATCCATTTTTGCGGTGATTTTCCTTGGAAAGCTTCCATACATTCCCAAGAACCCTGAATTTCAAGCGCCGCAGCGTCCAAATTATTCAGCATTTGGCATGTATTTTGCTTCGTCATGGCTCAGATTTGAGCTAGGCTGACTCCGGCAACAAAATGCCGTCGATGTCAGATTTCCATCTCCATCAGTCGCTCTCGCAGCAGCAGACTCTCGCGCCCCAGATGCGCAAGAGCTTGGAGATATTGCAGGCAGGCACACTAGAGCTTTCGCAAATCATCAGCCAAGCCCTTGAAACCAACCCGGTGCTGGAGGATCTGACTGAGCAAGTCTCACTCGAAGAAAACTCCCCAGATCCCGAGGAGGCGGATTCACTGGAGTATCTCAATGACACGGATGACGACTGGCGTGATCGCTCGATTTACGAGGGTAAATCCTCTCCTTGGACGCAGGATGACGAGGAACGCCGCCAGCACATCCATGATTCAATCGTGGCACCTGTCACTCTGCAACGGCACCTGCAACAACAGCTCGATCTCTCCATGGTCGAGCCTGCCATCAGAAAAGCCTCGGAAGCTATTTTGGGAAATCTCGATGAACGGGGCTTTCTGGATCTTGATCCGAAAGATCTAGCCCTCCGCCTCGGCATCAAAGCGGCAGACATGAACGCCGCTCTCAAGCTGATACAGTCGTTTGACCCAGCGGGCGTGTGTGCCACGGGCATCACGCATTCCCTGCTCCTCCAACTCGAGCGCCGTAATGGCATTGACACGATCGAATACAAAATTGTGCGTGATCATCTTGAGGACCTTGCCCGTAAACACCTTCCGCAAATTGCCAAAGCCCTTGGCACCAGTGTGGAGCGTGTCACCGAAGCAGTGGAACACATTCGATGCCTCTCACTCAATCCTGGGGGTGATTTCGACCCCACGCGCAACCCCTACATCCTACCGGATGTCATCATCGAACGTGATGACAGTGGCAATCTAACCGCCCAACTTACCGGCGAACATCTCCCTACCTTGCGAATCAATGACTTTTACAAGGACATGATAGGCAAGGCATCGGTGGATGCCAAAGCACGGCATTTTCTACGAGACCATATTCGGGACGGGCGCAGCTTGATCCGCTCGATTTCACTGCGTCAGGAAACGATACTCGCCATCGCCAACCAACTCATCGCCCGGCAGGGGGATTTCTTTAACAAGGGACCGCGTTTCCTCCGCCCACTCACGATGAATGAAATCGCTGATGCGCTCGGCATGCACGCCACCACCGTATCCCGCGCAGTCGCAGACAAATATATCCTCACTCCCCAGGGATTGATGGAAATGCGAGCGTTTTTCGCTACAGGATACGAAACCGACGATGGCGGGAAAGTTTCCAATGAAGGCGTGCGCCAGGCCATCCAACAACTTGTGGCGGCAGAGAATCCAGCAAAACCGCTATCTGACGAAATGCTGATGAAGTCCCTAGCCAAACAAGGCATCAGCGTGGCGCGCAGGACCGTGGCCAAATACCGCGAACAAATGAATATCCTACCCTCCCACTTGAGGAAGACATTCTAGCGCAAAGGCGTCAGTCGACCCGCGCATTGTCCGATACCGAGATCATGGGTAATGCCAATAAGGGTTGCGGCCGTGACACAGCTCATGAGAAGTGCTAGTTAGCACGGAGCATCGCCGCCTGCACGTCACATGATGTTAGTTGGAATTGGAATAACTCTGAATGGCCAATCTGGAGTTGAATGTGTGCTTGCGAGACCCGACAAAGATCCGGGATAACTGGCATGAAATCGAGGAGTGCCCTAATGTTGTAAGACTGTATTAGCACAAACCCTTCACCAACCCTGATACATGTATGGGTCATCAGCAATACCGATATCTTGGCGCAGATAGGGCGAGCGGCGGTTGAGCAGATCCGGACTGCTCTGGGGAATGCTGTAAACAAACTTCACTGGCCCGCGCCAGATGCCACCATCAAGACGGATGTTGTTCACCCGCACCGCAAGCACGTTCGGCCCCTTGCGCAGGAGACCAGACTGGATTTGTGGAGGCGTCAGCTTGTAATGGCGGCGCGCAAACCAGAAGGTGTTAGGTTCAAGATCAGTGCCAATATGGCCTATGGGCTGCCCATTGAGATACGCCCAGTCCTCATCAGCGACTGATCCTATATCGAGCGCAACTTTGGACGCCGCATCCAGGGTATCCGGGCAATCGAAAGTCTTGCGATACCAGACGTAACCTTTGAATGTTTTCATATCAGCCAATTGGTCCTTCCAGTATCCAGGAACATTGATGGGCTTCCACCTGGGGCTTTCTGCCGGAGGCGGCGTTTCCTCGCTTGCTGAAGACGTGCAGATTTGCCATTGACCGGTCAAATCGATGGACAAGGTGCTAGCTTGGGTGCCCGCCGATGGCTGAAGCCACGCATAGTCCGCGACTGACACATTCAGGTTGTCTAGCATGCGATTAAGTGTCCGGTAAGCGATGCGCTGACTGTCCGCAAAGTAGAAGCCGTTGAACGACCTTTCGCGCTGGTTGCGTGCCTGACGCTCTTCTGAAGTCTCGGTGACCTTTTGTTGCTGGCGTTTCACATATTCAGCCTGTGCGGCCAGGAAACGGTCACGATCGTAGGGGAAACTATCGGGACTATATGTCATCAGGATGTATGACCCTTTGCCTAGCGGAACTTGTGCTATGATTGCCGGGTTAAGCATCCGGCTTCCAGCGGGCAGTCCGCTAAGAATATCGGTTGGCAGAATGCCCTTCCAGTAGAAATCGGCATTGCCCAGCGCCCGCAGCGCTCCGTTGGTGTTTTTGCCTGCCAAAACCTGATGCACATCGGTCTGTTTAACTTGGCATGGGAATGGCAGCATGCGGGTCAGTGTCGCACTCTGCTGAGGTAGCACCAGCACCGTGCCGCCGCGCTCGGCAAATGCCTTGATGCCGACTGCGGAAGCTGTGACAGCAGCGTCGGTTAACTCACCCACCACTAGGACCCGCTGATCCCGCAAATCAGAAGGAGTGGAAATTTTCGTGGAGATCACGCGCAGCTTGTTCAGTAGAGCCTCTCCCTTGGGCCCACCCAGATAGGCCAGCTTGTTCCATGCGACTGGCTCTGGTTTTGCGCTCAATGTCTCCACGAGGTTGCCAAACAGGGTGTCCGCCACAGGATCGGCCATAGGGGAAAAATGATCCTCAGTCCGGCCCTCAATGTCCACCTGGCAGAACATAAGTCGTCCATTTCCGCTGCGGTATTCCATCAGTGGAGTGTAGTCCAAGTTGAATTCACAGTCTAACACTGGAACAAAGTTGCCGCGTTCCGGCTTGTGTAGGACGATGGTGGAAACGGTTCCCCGGTCACCCCACTTGAATGGCCGCCTGTGATCCTTGCCATCGTTCCACATGTATTCCCACTGCGTGAGGTTCGCCTCCAAGGGTCTGCCGCTCTCATTGCGCGACGCTTGATAAGGATCCACAAGACTCGCCGATCCGCGCCAGTTCCGGAAGTCCCGGTCTTGCAATCCCTTCAAAATCGGGTTGTAGGTGTCCCGGATGTACACAAAACGCGAGCCGATGTATTCCGTGCGGAACCCAAAACGGTTGCGCAACACATCCTCCTTCTGGCCCATCATCAGCACATTGATCCCGCTCTCCAGAGCGCGAGCGATGTCGAACCCGCTGGTGCGGTAAGCCCTCTCATAGGACATAGCGCGGCGACCCACGATCACCAGTTGGTAATCCGTGAGATCCTCGCCGAAGTTCAGCAACGTGAACGGAATGCCCAGCCGTTCCATCATCGTGCGAGTCGAGAACTCTGGGTCAATCAGTGCAATTTTTCCCTTCAACTGCGGTGCCTGCGGCTGAATCACAGTGACGGGAAGCGAATCCGTACTAGTCTCGTGCCCATCCACTACCAGCACAGCATCCAGCGCCCCGTGGCCCGTGTCCTGAGCCTTGAAGTGCCAGGTGAATGGCGTGACCGTGGTCTCGCCAGCCTTGAACACTACCTTGTCCTCCTTGGTCGTCAGCACCTTGTTGGCCACACTCAATTTCCAGCGGATGACCGCGGTAATGTCGGCATTGCTATTGTTCAGGCCGATGAATGACTTGGTGAGCGATTCCCCCGGACGGACATTCCCCGATTTCTCAGTTAGGTGCGCGGGATCCCCGCCTAAATACCCTGTCACATCGCGGTTACACTCGCGGTGCAGGGCCTGTCTGATTGGATCCTCGCAGCCATACCAGTCGGTATAGGCGGTAATGTTGAATGCGCGCCATGCCAGGACCTGCTCACGTTTGCGTTCCCCGGCCAGGCGGTAATAAATACTCTGACTCGCCTGCTCCGCGCTGTCGATGGTGTCATATATGTTAGTGAAGCCCTGGTTTGACAAGCCATAGTCCTGCCTTGCCACGGTCTCGTAAGCCTTGAGCTGAGCGATGTCCAGATCCGTACGGACAAAGGCATCGTCTCCATGGCTGATAGCACCCCATTCCATAAAATATGGAATCGAGCCCGCCGCTCCATGACCGCCCTTGCGTGTCTGATCACCCCAGTTGCCAGGAGCAGCGGGAGCATCCTGTTCGGATATCAGATAAGGTTTTGTTCCGTATTTCACCCATATCTCGTTGGAATCAGCTATTTCTTGGTCGGGCATCCAGCCGGCATAATGTGTGACGTGGATGGAATCACCAAAGTTGCCCGCATCCTGCGCGGTCAGCATGCGCGTTGGGTCGTAGTGGTGACACATGTCTATGACCCTTCGGTCAAATTTGAAAATGTTAGCCGTCTCCGGCAGATCCTGCGTGTCGATGAGCCAGCGCCCGTCCATCAGGAATCCGCTGATCATCGCACCGGGGTTGGGGATTGAGCCACCATGTGCGCCGTAATAAAATACCAGCGAGGGATGGTTCCTGTATCGGCGTACTGGATATTCCATTTCGTGGTTCATCATGGCCACCACGTCGGGATCGTCTTGCAGGTTTTTCGGGCCGATGATACGGTTGAACGCACACCCAGCTGGAATATCTCCTGCAACCCCTAACTGATCGAGCACTTCAAAGTCATTGTCCCATGTGCGCCCACCATCCGAACCAGCAGCCATCGTGAATCCTGTGATGTGATTGCTGGTGATCCAGTTGAAATGGTTGGTACGCATCATCGCAAAATAACTTGGTGTGTCGATGTCAGCCGTGACCAGCGGATTGAACAAGTTCACCTTGCGACCGTTCATCACTAGGGCACGTCCCTGCACCTTCAGACTGCGAAAACCGAATTTTTCCGGCAGAGTGGTATCAAGAGCCTTGCCCTTGGAGTCTATCAATGTGAGGCGCAAGCGGTAGAGCCATGGATCGCCCAGATTCCACAGGCGGGCTTCCGGCCATGGGGATTCCAGCGACACCTTTAGCGTCTTCGCATCGGCGGCTTTCACTGGCGCGCCCTCAAATGTCTTAGTGAGCTTGGCCCCGTCAAAGATATCCGCACGGATGTGATAGGTCTCACCCACGGCTCCCTTCTCCAGTTCAGCCTCCAGCTTTAATGTCTTGGGGTCCGTTTCCGCCTGAATGAAAACGTTGTCAATCTTAGCGCCAGTCGGCTCGGCTTCCAGAGTGACATCTCCACACAGCCCGCTGCGGTTCTCCCTGTTCTCCATGTATTCGGCCGGGAGTTTGCCCATTTTTTCCAGCAAAACTCTTCGCATACCGGCAGTGTTGAGAGTTTCAAGGAAGATCGATATCTGCGTAAGTTGTCCTGCCACCACCATATTTGTCACATCGAGATTCCCGCCGGGCCACTCCACGACTCCGGCCTTTTTGCCGTTGATGCTCACAGTGGCCTTCACCTCCGGTTCATGAATGGCCAGCTTAATGGTCCGGCCCTTCCAATCGGCGGGGATCGTGAACTGCTTTTTGTAGGTGGCTTCCTGAATGTCTATCAAACGACCAAGTGGCAGTGGCCAGGGCACGTACATTTTCTGCCAGTCACGACTGATCAGCGTGCCATTGTCATTGCCGATTTTCTCCGGCTTGAAGTCCCAAAAGCCGTCAAGATTGATGATGGATCGCGCGACCACCTGCGGCGCGGGCAGCTTCCACGAGATGCGGGTTTTCACCATGTATCCTCCGACTATTAGATCCCCTTTCACCACCTCCATCTTGAGCCAGTACAAGCCATCTGTGGCGGGTGCTTCCAATAGCATGTTGAGATGTTTGTTGCGCGGGTCCGGCACGGTCACTGCGGCCTTGGCAATCGGCTTTTCATACCAATCATAAAGTGTGGCGCGCAATTCCACCGGTCCCGTCATGCCGATCATATCGTTCATGACCACTGGAACGGCAATGCGCTCACCTTGCACCGCCGGCAGGTCCAGCGTGCCTATCCCATCAACAGGCGGCTTTATCCAGTTTGGCTGAAATGTGCTAGGGTCATCATTGAGAGAAATATCGTCCAGCCAAAGCAGGCGACCGTAGTCCAAGCCAATATTGAATCCTTGGAAAGCAGTGACCGGATCAGGGACTGTATAGACGTAATCGCCATCCAGATACACCTGCACTTTGCGCGCACCTGCTCCTGCTGGCAGCACAAACTGGTAACAATGCCAGCCCTTGTAGCGGCGGATAGGCCACAGGACTCGGTCCGGGTGGATCGATCCGTGTTTCGACGAGCAATAGTATGGAACGCCCGACATCTGGCTCATGTGGGCGTTAACCGTTCCGGGTTTCCCATCCACCTCACCCTTGAAATTTACATCCATCGAACGCCACGCCGAGCCCGACATATCGTCATAAGACCAAAGCGTGAACACCCCTTGGGTTGCGTTAGGAAGCCCCTTGTTCCACCCCATGGTGCAAAGGCTGCGCTTCCCGCCGTGGACGATTTGGGTGTCATAATACGGCAATGCACGAGCCCCTGCCACCTTCTGAGCGGATACTGCCTCCTTCTCACCTGGTTTGGCCGGAACCACAGCCGCAGGCACTCCGTGAGACGGATCGTCTTTCTCAAAATCCTCCCGGAATACTTCCTTTCCCATCGCGGTATTCCCCACGAAGCATCCTAAAACCAAACCCAATATCGCCTTACGTGTCATCATGTGCGTGTGTGTAAAAATTGTCCCATTTTTTGGGAAAACCGCCCAAATACGGAGTAAATGGAACCACCGCCGACGGCAGAGGCAGACATGCCCGTATCAGGCGGCCTATTCAAGGACATATACTACCCCCGAGGCTCGGGTCTTACACCAGTGAGTCTGGAGATTGCTAAAAATGAAAATACGCCGCCTGTCATTTTTAGAAAATCCTGCGTTCCGGAATTCCTTGGCAATCTAGCTGCGTCAACTATTATCGCAGCATTGAAACTGACTCTACACATCGCTTCTGAAATCAAAAAACAGTGCCATGAATATCAAGTCTCGCCTGTCTACGGTCCTTGCCTGCACCTGCCTGTTCACCACATCTCTGCAAGTCTCCGTCAGGGCTGAATCAGATGACAGCGTCACAGACGAAGACCTGTTGCTCGCCCGTAACCCTGTCATTATTCAAAGCCGCGTGCGGATGTCAGACGAATTCGCCGATGTGTACGGCGGAGGAAACCGCGACAAGTTTATCCTCGGTGGGGTCTATGGGTTTGGCTTCAACGGCCATGACCGGGATTACGGTTTTGGCATTGAGTTGCCAATTTTAAATAACAACCCGAAGGACGGACACAGTGAAACAGGATTTGGAGATTTAAAACTGCGCTGTGGTCAATTGTTCACAGACGATCCCAAAGGCTGGCGCTCCGGGTGGTTCTACGAAACTGAGTTTGACACCGCTGCGGATAACGTGCGGGCCATAGCCAATCAGCGTGCCCAAATGGCGTTCGGTGGCGGAGTGAGTTATGCGCTCCGGAACAACTTCGTACTAAGCTCTTCCCTACAATACGGTTGGTCACTTCACAATGGCGAGACCACCGGTGAGAAAAGCGAATGGGAAGCGCACCTGACCGCCACCGCCAAGGTGTCTGAAAACGTGGACATCAACCTCGACTACAAGGCTGTCATCAATACCGTGGATGGCACCACCTTGTACAACACCCTTGAACCGAGCGTAGGATGGACCTTTGGCGAAAAGAAAAACATCGGACTTTTCGCCTCCTTGGAATTGCCACTGTACCAGACTGGAACTAACTGGATCGCCAAGGTGGGGACAGTCTGGTCTTTCTGATGGATTCTGATTACCTAAAGGGCCGTGTCCCAGATGTGTTGAGAAGTCGGCTTAGTTTCTGTCCCAAAGCGGGGACCAGAAACTGGACCCCGCAAATGCCGATTGAACAGATAGGCAGCACTAGGCATGGCTGTCATGCCGCTCAAGCCGCATCTCACCAATCGTCATCCGTGGACTTCCAGGATTTGTCAGGGTTGAAAGAATCTATTTTTTGGAAGAGATCGAGGGTTTTGGGTCCCAGATCTTTTTCATAAACGACGCCAGTGTGGCTTACGATGAAGGTCTTGACGCCAGTGACCTTGTATTGGGCAGGAGCTGCGGCCAGAGCAAATCCACCTATCATGGCACCACCGACCACAAAGTCCAACTGACCCAGAGGAGCGGCAGGACCTTGTGCCTTTAACACCTTGAAGTAGTATCCATGATACGGCTGAGGTTCGCCCTTCTTCGTGTAACCTTGCTCTATGGCCTTGGCGACTTCCTCACCCACTGGGCCTTCCCATGCGCCTTCCGCATTCTTCCATGCCAAGCCGTCTTGTTTGCCCGGCGTGCTGATGATGCGTTGGGCATATTGGTTCACCTTCGAGTCATCGTGCTTTTTCTGGGCGTATTCATACTGCGCCTCTACGTATCCACGGCAGATTGCGATCGTGTCCAGCTCGTTGGCACCAATGCGCCGAATCAGAATCTCCTTCAGTCCCTCCTTGGTGTCGAAGGACCATTTATCCTTGTGCTTGATGATGGGAATGGGAAGCGGAAAAGCATCCTCGCCTACAGATAGAGTGGCACGCTTGGGATTTTCGGGATTTATTTCTATCGCTTGTTTTTCCTTGGCCTTGGCAACAAACGCGAGCGCCCGATCCTTGTCCATCACGGGATCCTGCGATGCGATAATGTCTGTGCTATCGGGACCAAGAATCTCCTTCAGGGCTACCATATCGAAAACAGTCGCCGCCTCTATCAGGCTCGCTACTGCTTGTTCGGGAGTATCGAACTCCTTTTGTTTCTGTGGTACTACCGCACCCATCACCCCGCCAGCCACTTCCCCCTTGTCGGAGGAATCCTTTCCTTCCGGGGGCGCCGCCTGCAAGACGAAGCTGAAGGAAGAGCAAATAAGGATCGTTGGGATCAAATGTTTGGAAATTTTCATAATGTTAAATAGTGTTCAGATTAGGCATTTCTAACTGGAAAACTTCAATTGCGGCGGCCTCCTCGGCTACCACCATCCCGGCTGCCTCCGCCACCACCTCCTCCGCCGCCGCCACGGCTGCCGCCTCCGCCGCCTCCCATGCTGCTGGCTCCCCTGGAACTACTGGCGCGTGCGGCACCCCCTCCGCCAGAGTTACCGCCGAAAGCCCCACTGCTCGCTCCATAACCCGAACCCGGCGATGGGCTGCGGCTACCTATCTTGCTTTGCCCGCCCTGACTGCTAGCTGGCAAAGTGCTGGGACGACTCCCGCCACCACCTGCTCCGCCACTGGGTTTCCCTGCACCGCCTATTCCACCGACTCCACCGGGTTTCCCCGCGCCGCCTATTCCACCGACTCCACCGGGTTTCCCCGCGCCGCCTATTCCACCGACTCCACCGGGTTTCCCCGCGCCGCCTATTCCACCGACTCCACCAGGTTTCCCCGCACCGCCTATTCCACCGACTCCACCGGGTCTTCCCGCACCGCCTATTCCACCGACTCCACCAGGACCATAAGGTGCTCCACCTCGATGGCCCGGGTTGTGCTGCCAATTGCCATTCTGGCCGCGGTTGATATTATTGACCTTATTGTAGTGGTTAACGTAATTGTTGTTGTAATTGATGGTGACGTTGCAGTCGTGACCCCAGCCACAATTGTATCCCCAACCACCACCCCAAGCAGCACCCAGAATGAGTCCGGCTCCAAAGGCTAGCCCCGTTCCCGGCAGGTATCCCGGATAGATGTAGGACGGATAGGGATAGATGGGTGCACCATAAACGATCACAGGGTCGTATGAAGGGACATAAATCACTTGGGGGTTGGACTGTTGAATCACTATCACCTGTTGGTTATCGACAGTCTGGGTTTCCACCTTTATTTGCTCACCAGTCTTTAGATTTCCCGTGCCCTGCGCCTTTGCGCGCATGCGCTGGACAGCAGCCATCAGATCGACCTGCTGTGCCAGAAATGCATTCCCCAACTCGGTGGTCCACTGGATATTGCCCGCCAAACGCTGCACCACATCCGGAACCGCCACCATGGCCTGAATGCTTGGATCCCAGGGTTGTTTCTGCACGGCATCCGCCAGGGACTTCCCCTTCAGCGTCTTGTTCCTATCCATCCACTGTTGAAGTTGAATCACTTCCAAGGGGTAAGTGGATGCCACCAATGTCTGACTCAGCAGCTCATCCGGGTAGAGCGCTATCGGCGAGACCAGAGCATCCAATTGATCGTCGGGAATCTTCGGAAGTGCCTGAGTCGTGGTGCTCGTCGCGGAATTCTGGGTTTCTTGCCCGAGTGTTACGGACACGCTGGTTGCGAATGACGCCGCGCACAATAGGGTGAACGCGCCGCGCAAGGATTTACTGGAGAATAGGAAGTGGGAGCCTCGTGGTTTCATGACTGTTGGGTGTTGCTATCTGCTTGGGAATCTTTTCGGACATTTTATATTGCCCGTTTCATCATCGATCACAGAGGAATATGGAAGGAATTGCCGCCCTGTAAACGATTTTTTTTTGACCTGGGTCCGAACAATTGCGCGGCAGATGTGTGCGCTTGCTATGCTCTGTAGTCATGGACGCTGGAGGGTTTGTTGGGGTTACGGGCTGACCGGAAGAGCAGAAAATTTCGCGCCACTCCCAGGGCAGCCGATACTCGGCAACCCTTCGGTTACTAAATCCCATTGGGTCTTGAGAAGGCGGTTCCGGCCTTGCTGGGTCGAGGAAATGCATCCACACCGTCCTCACGCCTTGAATCCGGGCTTCCGAGCTCCACCTTTCGACAATCCCCTTCGACAGTTTCAGCGCAGGCAGGGTCTGACCTCCTCGATGGTTGCCTTGTTGTGTGTGTGTTTTGTTCTCCTTGTACTCTGTGTAATCAGTGTATCTGTGTGGTTAGTGTCCCCTGGATGTCCCTCAGATGTACCTTTGTTGTCCCCCAGCTTCCCCTCTGGCTGTCCCTTGGCGTCTTGGGTGAAGCTGAAAAGCCTTGATCCTGTGACGGTTGCATGTGTCCCCCTGTTGTCCCTCTGGATGACCGCAAGTTTGCACCCACCCATCCTTTCGATAGACATCTGGTAGCATTCCGCTAGACCTCCTGACCATGGGGGGAAATGGAGTGAGTCTTGGAATTCATAGGCGTCGGGCAGAACCGGAGCGAAACCGGAGCAGCGGAGATAGCCAACAGCAATGCCCGCGCCACAGTGGACGCCCATTGACTGTCAAAGTCCTACAAATGACTTACTCGGGCTTATTTCTCTCCTGCGCCGGGATGGAATCCAAATCTCTGGTAGCCGCAGGCTATGGACCATAAATTCGTGTCATTTTGAAAGAAACCAGATTACAAACCGTAAGACCCCTATGCCAATCCGCAGCCCAATACTTACCCTCTCTGTCGCGACGCTCATCGCGGCGACCGCACAGGCAGCCTCGACCGGTCTGCCGTTTTATGGCGACGCGCCAGACGCCACGCATCCTTGGTGTGTTCACGATTGGAACCGCCCCCAGCCACCACACGTTGAGCCTAAGCCGCTGGTGGATGCGAAGCCCCCTGCGGGCGCAGTCGTGCTGTTCGACGGCACCGAGGCGACGCTGGCAAACTGGGAAGCCGACAAGCCGCAGAGCGAGCCGACCCAGTGGGTGGTGAAAGATGGCGCTCTCCTGTGCGTGCCTAAATCCGGCTACGTCCGCACGAAATCGAAATTCGGCGATTGCCAGTTGCACGTGGAATGGTCCGCGCCTACGCCGCCGCAGGGTGAGAGCCAGGGCCGCGGCAATAGCGGAATCTTTCTCGAAGGCATCGTCGAATGCCAGGTGCTAGACAACTACGACAATCCAACCTATGCCGACGGCTTTGCGTGCTCCATCTATAGCGTTTGCCCTCCGCTGGCCAATGCCTTGCGTCCGCCGGGCCAATGGCAACAGATCGACATCACGTTCCGTCGGCCGGTTTATGAGGGCGAGAAGCTCGTCCATCCCGGTTATGCGACGGTTTATTGCAATGGCATCCTCGTTCAGGACAAGACGCAACTCGAGGGCGGCACCAGCCACATGGGCCGCGCGCACCCCAGCCCTATGCCAGAAGCCGGTCCGCTCAAACTGCAAGACCACGGAAACCCGGTCCGCTACCGTAACATCTGGTATCGCCCACTGCCTCCGCGCGTCGCCGCAGACGATAAGGGCATCCATGGCCCTATGTCCGAACAGGCCACTGCCGCCAAGCGCAAAGAAATCGCCACGATGGTTCGCGCCGCCGCCGCGAAGTTGCCAGCAGACTCACTCGACCGATCTCTGCGTCTGGCCGAGTCGCTCGTCTATGAAAAGGATGAAGCTATAGCCAAATCTGTCATCGCCCTCGCCGCAAAGACTGCGGCAGACGTCAAACAGCTTCCGGCTGACAAAATCGAATCGAAGAAAGACGACACCACACGCGTCTGGAACGCCCTCAATTACCTAGCCAAATTCAAGATCATCGACTCATCCGAGGCAGCTTTGACCGAACTCGACAGCGTCGTCAAATCGCACGGTTGGGACAAGCACTGACTTTCTTGTCAGTTTGAGGCAGTTCAGAGTCTTCAGGCTAGACTGGAGCAGCATGGTTATCATCAACCCAAAATCCGCAGAACAATCTGCGAATTTTGAGAGTTAAAGGTTATTTGTTATTGGTTATTGGTATTGTATAACCTCAATTCAGCTGCTTACCCGCCATGGAATCATCACCCAACGGGTGAACCCATTGCGTTTGGAAAGAAGGAGTTCAATACACTTATAACCAATACCTTATAACCAATAACCCCTAGAATCCACAGTCCCAACTGCGGCTTCTAGGATCATATTAATCTGCGAGGCCCAATTTAGGTTGATGCGCAAGGGGAATCGGTTTAAGGCACCTATGGTGTTATCACATTGTCGTAACGATGGGTCGGGTTCGGTCGCCCTGGACTCAGACAGCGCCAAGCCACCGGAGTTGCTGAAACACATCCATGGCTTGCCAAGGCTATCACCTCGCGCACAATTTCCTCTAGGATCACCGGTTCCATCTGGATGCGGGCATTGAGGGTCAACCCTGCGGTGGCACCGGTCCCGGCCACGCCACGGATGCTGAGCGTGTCACCCTTGCCGGTCAGGTTTCCTATCAGAAAACCATCACCTGCCTCAAGTATTAATTTCACGTGCCCCACTGGTGCGCCCATGGAGTCAAAGCGCTGGCTCAGACCCATCAACAGCCTTTCCGCAAAAACGTTCCATTCCGTCGGTTCCCCACGCAGATCGAAGGTGGCATTCAGCCACCCAAGGACGGCCTCGCCTTCCGCATAAATATCGTAATCCACCCCCACAATGCGCCGTCCCGCTTCTCCTTGGGTTGTTACCGCATCCAGCCACGCATCCAGTCCGTCACCGGTCTTG
>Ga0118677_10004188_pt1 | contig 26552 bp, 26 predicted proteins | sample AliMusrvi5mmetaG_FD_86154 | JGI IMG/M metagenome (GOLD analysis project Ga0118677, IMG submission 86154) | reverse complement strand
TGACATTAAAAAAGTGAATTTGCCTGACCCTTAAAAAAATGGCAAGCGTTTAATAGAATGAAAAAATAACATTGAAATTATCGCAAATCATGGATAGATTTTTATCTTCCGAACATGACTGCCCTAGCCCCTGAAGGGGAACTAAATTAGTTATGTTTTCATACAAGTAATATATGAACTTAAAATATAAAATATCAGACGGAAGTAACTTCAATTCCCCTTTAGGGGTTAGGGGGCATCTTATCCCCCTTCAAGGGCTAGGGGTTCTCTTTATCTGCCTCCTCCTCGCTTCCTGTACCGGCACAAGTCATTTGCCCAAAGGTGAACGGCTTTATACAGGTGCTTTCGTGAAACTGGAATCGACTGAGAAAGTAAACAAAGGAAATATCAAAACTATTGTTGAATATGTTGTTCGCCCGAAACCAAATAGCAGCTACTTAGGCATTCGTCCCCGGTTGTGGTTATACATGACTGCCGGAGAAAATCCTAAAAGTAAGTTTAAACAATGGCTGCAAAAAACCGGACAAGCGCCCGTATTGATGAGTAATATAAGTCCTGCAGCTACTTCGGCAGTGATTGATGCCACTTTATTCAATATGGGAATCTTCAATAGCAATACTACATTCAAAATTGTTGAAAAGAAACATACAGCCTCAGTTGTTTACACTAGCTATATACATAAGCCTTATACAGTTAAAGAGTTTGTTTATACAATTTCCGATGATAGTTTAAGTTGGATTATTCTTTCAGATGCGAAAAATACAATTATAAAACCCGGCGAAGATTATAATCTCGACATTCTAAAAGCTGAGCGAATTCGTATTGATGCTTTATTGAAAAACAAAGGATATTTCTATTTCAATCCTGATTATTTGCTTTTTAAAGCAGATACTTCAGCTGTAAATCAAACCATTTCGCTGGAACTGACCTTAAAAGACAGCATTCCAACGAATGCACTGACAGTTTATCGTATCAACAATGTATTTATTAATCAGAATTATTCATTAAACGATGAAGTGGCAGATAGCACAAAAGACACACTGGTTTTTCAAAATACAGTATTTATGGGGAACGAGACTGAAATGAATATACACCCGAAAGTAATTTTACGCTCTATTTATTTACGCAAACACGAAATTTATTCCCGCGAAAATCACAATATTACCCTGAACCGCTTGATGACGATGGGTAATTTCAAATTTGTGCAGGTAAAGTTTTCCGACAGTGATACTACGGCTACAGGCTATCTGGATGCAACCATCCTCATGACTCCAATGACCAATTTTACATTTCGGGCAGAACTTGATATGGTTTCAAAATCAAACAATTATACCGGACCGCGGATGAATCTGAGTCTCATGAACCGCAACGCATTTAAAGGTGCCGAACTGCTGAGTTTAAACATGGCAGGTTCCTTCGAAGCGCAATTGAGTGGTGTGAATAAAAATCTGTTTTCCTATTCCTTCAATCCGCAGATAGAACTTACTTTTCCACGCTTTGTGGTTCCGTTTAACATTAAACAAACAAATAGTATATATGTACCAAAGACGACTTTCTCTCTTTCGTATAACTTTTTGAAAAGGGTCAATTATTTCGATATGAGTACCTTTCAGTTTATGTACGGTTTTAAGTGGAAAAACAGTGTCGGCATCGAACATGAATTCAATCCTGTTAGTATTAGCAACACGTCCCTCAATAATGAGTCAGACTTATTCACCGACTTATTAGCCTCTAACCCTTTTCTGAAAAAAAGCTACGAAGAACAGTTTATTGCCGGAGGAAATTACTCGTTTACTTACAGTGAACAAATGCTTGCGGGTAAAAGAGTGCAATACTTTTTCCATTTAACAGCCGAAACAGCCGGAAACCTCTTCTCTTTGGCAAAACTGATTGGTGGTGAGACTCCAACCGCAGATAATCCGTCAAAAATTGTTGGTTCTATCTATTCGCAATATGCCAAACTGAGTGTCGATGGCCGAGCTTATTTTAATTTCAGGGATAAGAATAAACTTGCTTTGCGGGTATTTGCAGGAATGGCAAATTCGTATGGAAATTCTTCCACATTGCCTTACAGTAAGCAGTTCTTTAGCGGTGGTCCAAATAGTATCCGTGCCTTTCAGATAAACTCAGTTGGTCCAGGCACTTATCTTAAGGATGTAGCTACCACGGGCTTTCTGCAATTGGGTGGTGATATAAAACTTGAAACGAATGCTGAATATCGCTTTGGCATTTATCGCTTCCTTAAAGGTGCTTTGTTTTTAGATGCCGGAAATGTGTGGTTGCAAAAATCTAATCCGGCCAATATCGGAAGTCCATTTACTTTCAACAGTTTCATGAATGAACTGGCCGTGGGTGCAGGAGTTGGTTTGCGCGTAGATGTTTCATTTTTTGTGCTGCGGTTCGATCTGGCTATGCCATTACGGAAACCCTGGTTGGCGGATAATAACCGTTGGGTAATTAATCAGATTAACTTTACAAGTCCGTCCTGGAGAAGCAATAATTTAGTGTTAAATTTTGCCATTGGCTATCCTTTTTAAATGGCAGACTGTCAGCATTCTAATATAATCGGTAGTAGATTTCCTATTCCCCCAAACACTCTACAAATCCAATCTACTGATTAATAATATTCTCAAACCTGCCTAATTTTAATATAAATGGTTTTTTATATTTCGCTCTGATCTTGGTAAAATCGAAATTGATTGTTTCCAGTTGAATCAGCTCACATTTATCATCTTGCACCACAAGTGGTAATAAACTAACATTAGGGACACCATCAACTATTTCGTATTTTTCGTACAGTTTGAAATAATAATCACCACACCCTCCACGATAGGTAATATCTACAACTAACATATTGTCCACCACAGTGAGACCAATAATAGAAATATAAGCTTGGTGACTGTCAAATATCTGGGAAATAGAGTTATAAGCATATATTTCTCGAATGCTTTTGTTGTTCTTTTCGGTTTGTAAAGTGTCATTGATAAAAAAATTTCGCTGTCCAAACGATATTGTACATGAAAGCAGAACAAACAGAAAGATAGAAATTGAAGTTTTCATAATTTTAATGTTTTATTTTGGTGAAGGTATAATATTATAATTACAATTAATTGAAAACGTGTGAATTATATAATTTATAAGTAGAATTATGTAACTCTTTATACGCTGAATTTTCGGAATTTTGTATCATTATAATCAATGTTATTAAGTAGCACTATTGTACTATTTAATACATATCAGAAAACCATTAAATTTTAAAAAAAATGAAAACAATCAAATTTTATGCAATCATTACAGCAATCGTACTGATAACGGCATCTTGTGTAGAGAATTCAGGAAAATACAAAGCTGCAATTGCTCAACGAGATTCGCTTGAACTAGTGAAACAAGCTTTAGATTCCAATTACAGCCAAACACTAGTCGTTCTGAACGATATCGAAACCGGACTTTCTAAAATAAATCAAAAAGAAAGAGAAATTAAGGTTAACCTCAAAGGAGTGGAAGGAACAGCCAACAGAAAACAACTAATTGGGGCTCAGATGACCGAGATAAAAGAGGGTTTTGAGCAAAACAAAGCAAAAATTGCAGAGCTACGACGTCTTGCAGCTAAAAAAGGAAAAGCTAACAGTTGGCTTACAGAAACCATCAAACGCCTACAAAGTGAAATGGATGAAAAAGCAGTCCAAATTCTATCCTTACAGGCAGAACTCGAACAGAAAAACATAAAAATTAATGAACTTACCTCTACTGTGAATGATCAAAGCAAAAACATTAATGAACAGCAGAATGTAATGGAACAGCAAAAAGCAACGATAAAGACTCAGGACAATGATATAAATACCGTGTGGTATTGTGTTGCTTCGTCTAAAAAACTCAAAGAAGCAATGATTATTTCAAATAGCGGACTTTTTCAACCTAAAAAATTGATGGCTACTGATTTCGATAATAAAGCCTTTACGCAGGTTGACCTAAGAAACATTTCATCCATTGCAACCGATAGTAAAAACATAAAAATCATCACCTCTCACCCTCAAAGTAGTTATATTCTGGAAACAGGAGTTGATAAGAAAATCACAATTAAAATTACCAATCCTTCGAAATTCTGGAGTGTATCAAAATATCTGGTAGTACAAATATAATCAATTGATTATAATCATCATATTTTAAACTCATAGATTCGTTTGAATCATACAAGTAAACGGCAAAGTTATGTAACTATAATTATCTTCAAATATCGAACTTTTCTCCATAATTAATCATCACCTAATAAATAAATAAAATGAAACAAACAACCCAATTTCTAGCTCTCTCAACGCTGATTATTAGTTTACTACTTACGTCCTGTGGACCTGGTAAAAAACTGGTAGCTTCACGTAATCATGTGAATATGTTGCAAATTGACAGTACAAACACCCACGGATTATTAAATGATTGTAATTTGAAAGTGAGTGACCTTTCAAACGAAAAAACAAGCTTACAAAATCAAAATGCTTTAATAGCAAATGATTTGAAAGCATTAAATTCTTCGTCCAAAATGACTATAGCCGAACAGGCTAACCGCTTGAAAGCCTTACAGAATATGATTCAGGCACAAAAAGATATGTTGAGTAAACTAAAAAATTCTATTTCCGATGCGTTGATGAAATATAAAACCGATCAACTTTCAGTATCTATAAAGGATGGTAGTGTATATGTTTCACTTCAGGAGAAACTGTTGTTTAAATCAGGTAGCGATGTAGTTGATCCGGCTGGGGTTGCTGCATTAAAATCATTGGCCGTGGTATTGAATAACACCAAAGACATTAATGTGCTGATTGAAGGTCACACGGATAACGTGCCAATTAAAACACGACTTTTCAAAGATAACTGGGATTTAAGTACTGCTAGAGCAACAGCTATTGTTCGTATTCTGACAAAAGCCAACGGCTTTGATTCTAAACGTATTTCTGCATCTGGAAGAGCTGATTTCCGACCGGTAAAACCCAATAATACAATTGAAGGTCGCTCAGAAAACCGCAGAACTGAAGTTATATTATCTCCGGATTTGAACGAATTATATAAATTGTTGAATCAATAATAGAACACCAAATCCCCAAATGGGGGCTAAAAAGATTAGCCATTGGAATTTAATAATTCTACTGGCTAATCTTATTTTACATCTTAAAACCCCATTTGGGGGTTAGGGTCATTGGCTTGATTCTATCTATGAATTATGTAACTCATTCCATGAATTGTGTAACATTTCCAAGTGCTTGCAGTGTTACTTTTGACTAGTAAAACTAAATTCAGTTGAAACACTGAATTATCGATAGTTATTTAATTATCAAAACACCTTCCCAATGAAAACAAATATTAAAATTTTTACACTATTACTTGTACTGACAACATCGTGCATAGTAATACCGAGACAGACTGAAGCGCAACAATCAAATGTCAGTTTTCAAGTTTTTTATGATGAACTGATCCCCTATGGTCAGTGGATTGACTATGACAATTATGGCTATGTATGGATTCCCGATGTAGGAAATGATTTTGCACCTTATTCAAGCAATGGTCGCTGGATAATGACCGAATACGGTTGGACATGGGCTTCGAATTACAATTGGGGTTGGGCAGTATTTCATTATGGCCGCTGGAGTCTCAACGATTCATTTGGCTGGTTCTGGATACCCGATAACGAATGGGGTCCGGCATGGGTTAACTGGCGTCAGGCCGACGGTTATTACGGTTGGTCACCTATGGAGCCGGGTATAACAATCAGCATGAGTTTTAACAATAAATACGATAACAATTATAATCATTGGTTTTTTGTCCGCGACAAAGATTTTGACAGAGCCAATATCAATCAATATTATGTAAACCGCAACGATTATGACCGAATTGGACGTAATTCTGTCGTTATCAATAATACGTATACTGATAAAAACCGGCATACAACTTATGTTACAGGACCTTCCAGAACTGCCGTTCAAACGGGTACTGGAAGACGGATTGTACCTGTAACTATTCAGGAGAGTAACCACCCGGGCAAAGAAATCAATAATGGTCGCTTAGAGATTTACAGGCCACGGATAGAACGAAACAATGATGGACAGAAACCGGCTCCAACCCGTATTATAAATCAAAATGAAGTAAAACGCAGACCAGCGAAAGATGCCTCAAACTCACCTCAACAGGTAAATCCGGGCAATACACAGGAAAGACCAACAAACAGGATTATTCAGGAAAATAATAAGACGCAACCCGTGCGACAAATTACGGAGCCTATCAATTCTGACAAGAATGTAAGGTCAACACAACCCATTCAACAACGGGAAGTAAATACACCTAATAATCCCCAACCGGTTCGGCAGAATAACCCACCGGTCAATCAGAACAGAAATGTCAGGCAAATACAACCTGATCAACAGCGAAAAGTAAATACTTCTGGGCCGCAATCTGTCCAGCGAAAGACAGAACCTAATCTACAGCGTGAAATCAACACGCTGAATAATCCGAAACCAAAGCAAGAAAATGGTGTAAAACAACAAAATAACAGTTCGAATCGGAGAACAAATATGAATTCGACAAACAACAATAAACCAGTAAAAAAAACTGAATCGATAAAACAACAGATTCAGAAAGAACAGAAAAAGTCTCAAGATACAGAACAAAACAAAAAATAGAGTGAAAAAACAATTCAAATAACAGGAAAGAAATAATGCCGTATTAACTACATCTGCCTTCCCCACCTTCTTGAAAAGGTCCGGAACTAAGGTATTGGAAAAGTACAATCACCTAAACCATATATGACATTATCTCTTCCTGTTTGTTGCAAATCCGAGTCGTGCAATTTACTAAACCGACTTGCTATAAAACCAGCGTGAACGCTGATGAATAGTGAATTGGAATATATAACCAACTTAATTTATAGAAGTCTGGAAAAGTATCAATCAAAGTATTGCCTTAAATCAATAATATAAAGGAAAATAGGATTCTATGTTTAAGTAATCTCCGAATAATAGATAGTAAACAGATAATTATTTTAAACAAGTATATGACATCTATCTGGGAATATTCACTCACTGTTTTTATGGCATTTTTTGCCATTATGAATCCAATTGCCAACATTCCTATTTTTGTAAAACTTACTGAAGGGCAAAACGAAAAGAAGAAAAAGGAAATAGCAAAAACTTCGAGTATTGTTGCTTTTGCTATCATATTAGCGTTCATATTAATCGGTCAGTATATCTTCCAGATTTTTGGGCTGACAATTCCAGCCTTTAAAGTGTTCGGAGGAATTCTGATTTTTTTTATTGGATTCGATATGCTTCAATCAAAGAAAACTAGTGTACATATTGACGGTGACTCAACCTTTGATGATGGAATAGCAATTTCCCCCTTAGCAATTCCTATTTTAGCTGGCCCGGGAACAATTGTAACAGCCATGAACTTCGTGGTTAAAGCAAGTGTTCTTTATACGGGAATAACGATATTCATATTTGCTCTGATCGTAATAATGACATACTACGCCTTTATTTATAGCGGAAATATCGTTCGTTTTGTCGGAAAAAAGAAATTCGTTATCGTTGGCAAAATCATGGGATTAATCATTGGTGTGTTAGGAGCAAACATGTTGATACAAGGAATTAAATTGGCGTTTAGGATATGAAGCAGGTAGTAATAGATTTTCAATTTAACAACATTTTTTCAACATCATAAATTAATACAATCAATATGAAAACTATGGGTATCGCAATTGTGATAATAGGTTTAGGAATGACTATTTTCACAGCCATTACATTTTTTACCAGAGAGAAAGTAGCTGACTTAGGCATACTTGAAATAACCCGGAATCAGCCGCATTACCTTAACTGGTCACCCTTTATTGGCGTAGCCATAATGGTAGTAGGAGCATTTCTTATTTTGCTGGCCAGAAAGAAACAGTAAAATGACTTTAAAACAATAAAGCAGGAAGGTAATTATTACATTCCCGCTTTTTGCAATTTTACAGTTCATATATTATTCATTTGTATTGGAGGCATGTCCCGTTTCTGCAGGTTGCTTCTATTATTTATTTTTCTCTTCAGCCTTCATTTTAGCACTTTTCTTTTCTTTTGCTTCTCTTGCTTTCTTGTCGAAATACCCTTTGAACAGGAAATTCTGCTTAGCTGCATTCATATTTTCGTTCAGACCTTTTGAACTCTTTTTCAGATTCACAATGGTTTGATTCAGGTTCTCAGCAATCGTTTCATCCTGAATTAATCTTCCAAGCGTTCCTTTTCCGGTGTTTATTTTAATCATTATTTCGGCTAATTGCTGCGTAACAACCTCAATATTAGCAGCAGTAACCTGCAAACTTGCCATAATAGCGTCGGTTTCTATCGGTTCATTCGATTCCAATAGCTGGCCTTCTTTAGCTAAAGGAGCATTATTACTACCTTGTGAAATATTGATTAACTTATCGCCAATTAATCCTTCAGATCCAATACCAACCATGCAATCCGACTTTATAAACCGCCACACATCTTTTCTAATCAACATATCAATCTGAACTGTTGAGTCATTTATTATAACGATATTATCGACAGTTCCTACATTAATCCCGGAAAAACGAACATTATTGCCAACCTGTAAACCGCCTATATTGTAAAAGGTAGTTGTAAGTTTAAACACTGGATTAAAAAGATTTTTTTGCTTTCCGATAATAAAAATAGCTAGAACAAAGAGAGTCAACCCTCCGATTACGAAGAAACCGAGGCGAATTTTGAATTTTTGAGTATGTGTGTCCATAATTGGTTATTGAGTTAAGTGGTTGGTTGGTTTCAGGATATTTTTTGAACTCATTATTTAAAAAATGACTTGATAAGTTTATCTTCAGATTTTTCGAAATCTTTCAGATTTCCTTCTTCATACATTTCACCATCATGCAACATGATAAGACGGTCGGCCGTTGTACGGGCACATTCAATATCATGCGTAATAATGATAGAAGAGGTTTTGTATTTTTTCTGCACATCATTGATTAATAAGCTTATTTCATCAGAAGTTACAGGATCAAGTCCTGTTGTAGGTTCATCGTATAGGATAATCATAGGATCAACCACGATAGTCCGGGCCAGACTGATTCGCTTGCGCATTCCACCTGATAGCTGCGACGGCATTTTATATAATGCATCCAATAGACCTACATTTTCCAACACTTCTTCTATTTTTTCATCTATTTCTTTTTGCCGGAGTTGACTTTTAAGCCTGCACAACGGAAATTCCAGATTTTGTTTCACAGTCATGGAATCGTACAAAGCACCACTTTGAAACAAAAATCCGATTTTCTGACGAACTTCGTCTAATTCTTTCATATTCATGGTAGTTACATCCCTGTCGAACACCTCTATGATGCCACTATCCGGTTTCAACAAACCTACAATGCACTTGATTAAAACCGATTTGCCACTACCGGATTTGCCAAGAACAACCAGATTTTCGCCATTGTAAAGTGTCAACGAAAAGTTTTTCAAGACTTCCTGCTCTCCGAACGACTTACTCAGGTTTGTTATTTTAATTACAGCTCTTTCGTTCTGAATTTCAGTTTGAGTATTTCTCATAATATCAGCATATCAGTTATTTGAACGGCAATCATATCAACTATAAGCACCAGCAGCGATGCCAGCACCACAGCTGAGTTTGCAGCTTTTCCCACACTTTCAGTCCCACGTCCGGCATTGTAACCTTTATAGCAACCCACCAGCCCAATAACTGCCCCGAAAAAAAACGACTTTACCACGGCTGGTATAAAATCATAAAAATCAATATGGCTAAATGCTTGCGAGAAAAATAAAACATAGGAAACATCTCCTTTTATATTGGCACCTGCCCAACTGCCAATAATACCCAATGCATCAGCATACAACACTAAAAGCGGAATCATAAGCGTTGCTGCCAAAACACGGGTTACAACCAGAAATCGCATAGGATGAGTGGAGGAAACTTCCATCGCTTCAATTTGCTCGGTCACTTTCATGGAGCCAAGTTCGGCACCAATGCCCGAAGCAATTTTTCCGGCACAAATAAGAGCCGTAATTACCGGCCCAATTTCTCGAATGAGCGAAATCGCAACCATCCCGGGAAGCAGATTTACAGCTCCAAAAGTAAGAAGTACCGGACGCGACTGAATGGTTAGCACAAAGCCCATTATTGTACCGGTAACCGATATCAATGGCAATGATTTATACCCAATGACGAAACACTGATGAAAAAATTCACGTACTTCGAACTTGCGGGAGAATGTTTCTTTAATAGAATGAGCCAGAAACATGATACCATCAGCAAAATCAGTCAAAAAATTGTTTGCAGATTCTGTTTTAGTTAATGTTCTTTCGCTCAATAGCAGAGCTTGTTGTCTGGCAATTTCACGGGCTCTGATAACCGGAATCATTATCTTCATATTAAATTGCTTTTAAATGTAACTTACAGTATTGAGATTAATTGTTGCAAATATAAATGATTCTATTCTTCAAGCCGTTACATAACTTTTGATATTCCTTACATGATTCACACATTAGAGTGGTATCTAGAAAAATCAATGTGTGAATTATGTAACTAATCCTTATTCAGATATAACATTGTATAAATAAATAAGACATATCTTTGTGAAAAATAGTTTTGAGTAATTATTGGACTTTCAAACAAATCAACCATTTATCTATTTCAATTCAGAAATTCAGATAAACGAATCTAATATAAATAATTATGTGTTTTTCAACAGAAGCTAGTTTTATCGGAGGTTCCATTATTTTAGCTATTGGTGCTGCCACTGTACGTAAAGTACATAAACCTACACAAATAATATTTGCCAGCATTCCATTGTTCTTTGGTTTTCAGCAAATTGCCGAAGGATTTGTGTGGCTGGCATTGCGAAACCCCGATTATGGAGTTTTACTAAAACCGGCTACTTACTTTTTTTTAATTATGGCCGATGTGTTTTGGCCTTTCATTATACCTTTGGCAGTTTTGCAAATGGAAAAAAATAAGAAAAAAATAAAAATATTACAAGTGCTCCTTGCATCGGGGGTTTCTGTATCCATCTATTTTATTGTTTGTTTATTGCTCAATAAAGTGAATCCCGAAATCAGGGGTTATCATATTGAATATGTGGAGGATTTTTCGAAAAGCATTCGATTATTTGTCTTCGCCATTTACCTGATTGCGTCTATTACTCCGCTTTTTGTTTCATCCATTAAACGAACCTATCTGCTGGGAATATTAATGGCTTTATCATGTCTGGTTACCATCATATTCTTTACACAATATCTTACTTCAGTCTGGTGCTTTTTTGCTGCAATGATAAGTGTAGTCATTTTTTATATTCTCCATGATGCAAAGCAAAAATATATTCTGGGCAGACAGGAATAATTATGTTTAAAACCAATGTTAACAAAAATAATTTAGTTTAAAATGTGTGAATTATGTAACTTATTTTCAACAATTTGTAACTAGTTCCACAATAAACATGCGTACCTTTGAGGATACTCAACAATGTAACTATTTTGAAATTATTTATTAAAAATATGGTGAGTGCCCGTTGCAAAATGGCTGTGAAAGAAGAGTTAAAAAAACTTGGTATTCACTTCATTGTAGTCGATCTGGGCGAAGTGGAAATTATGGAATCCATTTCTTTGGAGCGACGTGAACTATTGAAAATAGGGTTGATGGAGGCAGGACTCGAATTGATGGATGACAAACGGGCTGTACTGATTGAGAAAATCAAAAATGCGATAATAGAAATGGTGCATTACACCGATGAACCGCTCAAAATAAATTTTTCCGATTACCTGAGTGAAAAATTAAAACATGATTATACCTATTTGGCTAACCTTTTTTCTGAGGTTCAGGGAACTACCATCGAACATTATATTATAAACCACAAAATTGAACGGATAAAAGAACTGATCATTTACGATGAATTGAACATTACCGAAATAGCCTGGAAAATGAATTACAGCAGTGTAGCGCATCTTTCCAACCAGTTTAAAAAAGTAACCGGACTTTCTCCTTCGCATTTCAAACAGATGAAGGACAAACGGAGAAGTCAGATAGAGGATATATAACGGACCCCTAAAATCCCCTAAAGGGGACTTAAAGAACTAAGTATCTAATAAGTATAAAGAAATAAACTAAACAAGTCTTCAAAAGTCCCCTTTAGGGGATTTAGGAGCTTATACATATGGAACGAACAAATACACATGATTCATTATACGCTAGCAGCTTAATTGAAGCTAGCCTTGATCCGTTGATTACCATTGACGTAAATGGAAAAATCACGGATATGAATCAGGCAAAGATCAATATTACGGGCGTTGAGCGCGAAAAATTGATGGGTTCCAATTTCTATGACTATTTCACCGATCCTGAAAAAGCAAGAATTGTTTACCAGCAAGTTTTTGCTAATGGTACAATAAAGGATTTACCGCTCACATTCCGCCATGTCAATGGTAATCTCACTGATGTGCTGTTTAATGGCTCTGTTTATAAAGATAGTGATGGTAATGTGCTTGGAGCAGTAGTAGTTGCGAGGGATATTACTGAGCAAAAATGGGCAATCGAATTACGTGCAGCCAACAAAGAACTCGCTTTTCAGAACGATGAAAAAGAAAAGCGCGCTGCCGAACTGATTATTGCGAATAAAGAACTTCTATTTCAGAACGATGAAAAAGAAAAACGTGCCGACGAGCTAGGAATTGCCAATAAAGAACTTGCTTTTCAAAATGATGAAAAAGAAAAACGCGCTGCCGAATTGATAATTGCCGACAAAGAGCTAGTATATCAGACCGGTGAGAAAAAGAAACGTGCAGATGAATTAAAAATTGCAGATAAAGAACTTGTATATCAAACCAAAGAAAAAAAGAAACGTGCTGCGGAATTAAAAATTGCCGACAAAGAACTGGAGTTTCAAAACGAAGAGAAAGAAAAAAGGGTAACAGAAAACAAAGAACTTGAAGAATTAAGTTATTCGTTGAAATTGGCTTCACAATATGCAAGAAGCTTGATTGAAGCCAGTCTGGATCCCTTATTTACCATCAATCCGGACGGAAAAATAACGGATATGAATAATGCGTCGGTAAATATAACCGGAGTGTCACGGGAGAATTTAATAGGAACTGATTTCTCTAATTATTTTACTGAGCCACAAAAAGCGCGGCAAGTTTATCAGAAAGTTTTTGCCAAAGGTTTTGTGGCCGACTATCCGCTCACAATCCGAGATGGAAAACTAACAGATGTATTGTTTAATGGCTCGGTGTATAAAGATGAAAAAGGAGTTGTACTTGGCGCAGTGGTAGTGGCACGCGATATTACCGAACAAAAACGCATTGCAAAAGACCTGAATGAAGCCATTGTATTTGCCGAAATGGCAACTGAAATAGCAGAGACCGCCAAAAACAAAGCCGAAAGTTCAACACTCGCAGCCGAAAATGCTGTAAAAGCAAAACAGCAGTTTTTATCGAATATGAGTCACGAAATTCGTACACCTATGAATGCTATTATTGGATTTACCAAGGTGTTGCAAAAAACAGAAATGACCGCCAAACAAAAGGAATATCTGACCGCCATTAAGTTGAGCGGCGATGCGCTGATTGTGCTTATCAACGATATTCTGGATTTAGCGAAAGTTGACTCCGGAAAAATGATTTTCGAGCAGGTTCCGTTTAAATTATCGGTATCCATAGGAGCCATGTTGCACTTATTTGAATCCAAAATTTGGGAAAAAAACCTGTCGCTGATTAAAGAATATGATGACAGAATCCCCGTAGTATTGGTTGGCGACCCAGTTCGTTTACATCAAATTATCCTGAATCTGATGAGTAATGCTGTCAAGTTTACATCTACAGGTTCAATTACTGTGAGTGTTCGGTTGTTGAGCGAAAATGATGAAAAAGTTACTATCGAATTTGTTATTGCCGATACCGGCGTAGGCATTCCCGAATGTAAAATTGATAAAATATTTGAAAACTTCCAACAGGCTTCCAGTAGCACTTCCCGCTTGTATGGAGGCACTGGATTAGGGCTGGCTATTGTAAAACAGTTAGTGGAACAACAGGGTGGAAAAGTAGTTGCAACAAGCAAAGTGAATGAAGGTTCTGTTTTTAGTTTTACGTTGAGTTTTCAGAAAACAAATGAAGAAGCTGAGATAGTGACTGAAATTGAAAATCAAGATAACGAAATTAAAATTATTAATGTATTGGTGGTAGAAGATATTCTGCTTAATCAATTATTAATGAAAACCCTGCTGGATGATTTTGGTTTTGAACGCGATATTGCTTCCAACGGTAAAATTGCCATTGAACGTCTTCAGGCAAAGTCCTACGATGTTATTCTGATGGACTTGCAAATGCCGGAAATGAATGGGTTTGAAGCAACAGATTATATCCGTAATGTTTTGCATTCCAATGTACCGATTATTGCCCTGACTGCCGATGTGACTACAGTGGATTTAGCCAAATGCCAGGCAGTGGGCATGAACGATTACATTGCCAAACCGGTTGACGAAAAGGTGTTATACAACAAAATTGTTGGTTTGGTGAAAAAACCGTCGTCGGTTATTAATATCAAATCAGAAGAACCTAAAATCCCCGATATTAAAAAGAAACATATTAATCTAGAATATCTGAATATAAGAACAAAATCAAATCCAGAGTTGATGATTGAAATGATTTCGCTTTACCTGGAACAAACTCCGCCTTTAATTGCTGCCATGCATAAAAGTATGGAAAACCATGACTGGAATTCACTGTATGCGGCTGTGCATAAAATCATTCCTTCGTTTTCCATTATGGGAATGGGTAGTGATTTGGAAAATATGGCTAAAAAGGTACAGGAATTTGCAACGAATCAGGAACAATTGGGCGAAATTAAGAAAATGGTTGCAGAACTCGGAAGTGTGTGTGAACAGTCTTGCCGGGAATTAGAAGTTGAGTTAAACAGAATTAAAAATGAAATATGATGAACAAAGATAAAATAAAACTCTTTTTGGTAGATGATGATGTTGTATTTTTGAAATTGCTGGAAATAGAGTTTCTGCAACATGCCGATTTTACAATTGAAACTTATCCTACAGGTGAGAAATGTATGGAAAACCTGTCTCACAATCCGGATGTGATTATTCTGGATTACTTCCTCGATGGCATTGACAAAACAGCCATGAATGGAATTCAGACCTTGGATAGAATTAAGGTATTTAATCCTGATATTCCGGTAGTTATGCTTTCGTCGCAAGATAAAATTGAAGTGGCGATTGACTGTATGCATCACCGTGCCTTCGATTATGTGGTGAAAAGCGAAACCGCTTTCTTGCGCCTGCAAAAGATTATTACCACCATTTTCAAATATAAGAAAATGGAAAAAGAATTGAGTTGGTATATGGATAGAATGTAAAGAGAATTTACGATTGTAGATTTACAATTTAAGAATGGGTGCGTAACTGGTCAGGTTTTGATAAGTTGCGCATTTTTGTTGCTCTGGAATAAAACTTTGCCACCATGATGTAAAAAATTCTTGCTTGAGAATAAAAGTTTGCGATAAAGATATAAAACTTTGCCACCAAGATATAAAAGATTCTTGCTTCGGAATAAATCTTTGCGTTCTTGGAATAAATGTTTGCCACCAAGACATAAAAAGTTCTTGCTTGAGAATAAATGTTTGCGTCCTTGAAATAAAACTTCTTGTCCTTGGAATAAATGTTTGCATCCTTGGAGTAATATTGACTTAATTTGCTAAAGTCGCTGTAGTGGCTCTATTCTATATGCAATTTACCGGAAGTTAAATAATTATTTCTACCTTTTAAATCATTTCAGAGCATTGTCCGTCATTAACGGGCAATGCTTTTTAGTTTGTAGCAATCGGAACTTTTTTTTAAACTTTTACACCTGTAAATCATTACAATAAAATACAAATAACAAAACAAAGAAATGGTAAAAAGTGTGAATAATGTAACTCTTTTTTTTAATTATGTAACACAAACCCATTAGAAACATCGCACCTTTGTATAGTAAAAATTCATTTACATAAAAACATAAAATTATGAACACGACAGAACTAAAAGGTAACTGGGACGAACAGAAAGGCAAACTTAAACAAAAATTTGCCACACTTACAGATAATGATTTGCTGTTTGCCGAAGGCAAGAAAGAAGAAATGTTTGGCCGTTTACAAATCAAATTGAGCAAAACCAAAGAAGAACTTCATAAAATCATATCAGGATTATAATCAGAAATATAAGTTATAATGAAAAATCTATCATTTACAATAGCTATTCTGCTTATAGCAGGCAGTGTATTCACATCCTGCCTCTCTCCCAAACAGAAAAAAGAAGCTTCAGACGCGCAGGTAGTAATTGCTCATAACAATTTAGATACTGCGCAAATGAATGCTGATAAAATGGCCGAGAAAGCAGCTACAGCCGAAGAGTTGAAAACATTTAAACTCGAGTCGGATCTTAAAATCAAGAAAAATGAAGTCAGGATTGCTGAATTAAAACTGAAGATGAATAAACCCGGAGTGGTTCTTGATGAAGTATATGAAAAGAAAATTGATTCGCTAGAGTTGAAAAACAAAAATCTCAAAACGAGGTTGGGTGATTATGAACGAAATCATAGTAGCTGGACGAAATTTAATCGAGATTTCAATCGTGACCTTGATGAACTCGGTACTAAATTGAAAGACTTTGCAAAAGAAAATTTAAAATAATCCTTACAATCTTAACTAATTCAAGTTAGTTTGTGTGTTTATTAAACAAGAACAAACATGGTCTTCAAATGCTCCTTCGGGGGATTTAGAGGATCACTAAAAAGCAGTAGTACAAGCTGCTTTTTTTTGTAAATGCAAATAACATGTGAATGTTATAACTCTTTCCTGAAATTGTGTAACATATAGCCGGAACAACGAAGGTACCTTTGATTAATATATTCAGGTAATGATTCTTATAAATATCATGTCCATGAAAAAGTCTACAGTCAGATTTGCAATTTTACTTATACTCACAAGTTCAACGTATACGTCTTGCCGGGCACAAGAAGCCAAACCATTAGAAATGGGTGTAAAAGTCGGGTTAAATATTTCGGATCTTTATACAAACGATACTTCCATTTCCGATTTGATCTACGGTTTTAATGCCGGAGTATATGCAAAATTGCTATTAACAAAGCTTTTTGCCATTCAGTCCGAATTCTATTTGTCCACTAAAGGTGCAAGCATCCGATACAACGATCTGCTTTTAGATGGAACCGCCAATTTTCATTTGACTTACCTCGAGCTGCCTGTTTTAAGTGTCATAAAGCTGTCCAGACAACTTAAACTCGAGTTTGGACCTTATGTATCTTGTTTAGTTGGTGCCAAAGTAAAAAATGTAGCAAATATCAATCATTTTAATTTTGAACAGAACGTTGATGTCAATAAGTTTAACCGCTTAGATGCAGGTTTTATAATTGGATCGGGCATAGTGGTGCATACAGTCACGGTGGGTGTACGATATACCTATGGGTTTGTGAAAGTAGGAAATACACAAACTTTCATAGGTGAATCCTATACTATTCCCAATACAAACAATGGCGTTGTCAGTTTCTATTTAGCTGTTCCGCTCAATAAAATGAAGAAAGACCCTATTACAAATCAATATACACTTTAAAAAATATACAAAATGAGCAATCTACTTTACACAATCGCATTAATACTTATCATCTGTTGGGCAATCGGTTTTTTCGTATTCAATTTGGGAAGTCTTATTCATATCCTTCTTGTAATTGCGTTAATTTCTTTCTTGTTCAGAATAATTAAAGGAAGATAAATTTACATGTAATTTTCAAACTTAGAGCTGTATTATACGCTTTCTACCGCAAAACTTTCTTTGCACCCGTTTCGCACGACCATAACAACCTGCCAATTACCTCGGATCATTTCAGAGACCGCTTTGCCGACATGAAATGGGTGATTTAAAATACCAAACGAAATTACAGCTTTTATTATGATTTAAAAACTGTCACCGAAATGACACTCGGCAGTACCAACCTGTTCCCCGAAGATAAACTGGATAAAAACCCGATGGCAGAGGACGAAAAACTATATCAGGAGTTGTGGAAAGGCTATTTCAAATCGCTGACCATAAAAGAACATATCAATTTGAAACTTAAACGGCAATACATGCCTAAACACTATTGGAAATATTTGACTGAGAAGAAATAAATAGATATTAGAGGCAATAAATTGTATCTCTAGTGTTTTTATTTGACTTCAAACCCATCCGCATCCTTCCACACGGCAAATTTCTGTCGGTAGCGCTGAAGCGGTTCTTGTTGCAAATCAAAAGTTTGAATAAACGTAGCATTTTCGGGGAAATGAAGGATTGTATTGGCCTTAAAGTCGATTAAGGTAGAATGTCCGTTATAAGCAATGCCCAGTCCGTCAATCCCTATGCGATTTACTCCACACACATACGCCTGATTTTCGATGGCCCGCGCTTGAAGTAAAATATCCCAATCAGCTATACGTCGTTCAGGAAAATTAGCCACGTAAACCAGCAAATCGTATTCATTATTCACATTCCTTGACCAAACCGGAAAACGGACATCGTAACACACCAGCAGGCAAATATTGAACCCGCAATAATTCACGATCATACGTTTATCGCCCACCGAAAAATGGTTTTGTTCGCCTCCCATGCTGAATAAATGCCGCTTATCGGCTGTTTCAATTTTTCCATTTGGAAAAACAAAAAATGCGCGGTTAAAAATCTTTCCGTTCTCTGTGGCAATAAAACTTCCCGTGAGAGCTAGTTTATATTTTACAGCCCAATGCTTCAAATTTTTCACGGTTTCACCGTCCATAGTTTCGGCCAACTGAATCTTACCTGTGCAAAATCCGGTAGTGAACATTTCTGGTAATACTACCAAATCAGTTTGTCCGGCTAACAACGCTAACTGATCCTCGGTTTTTTCAAGGTTTGCAGCTTTATCAGCCCAAAAAATAATATCTTGTATGAGTGAGATGCGCATAATAATAATTGGGGAGTTGTTTTGATGTGGAGTTGTGAAAAAAGTATTCTACTTTTTCATATTTTTGCGCGAAAGGTTAAATTTTACAGGAAATTTAGCCTGAATATCTTTGTAATAAGCCTGAATATGCTCCAAATCTGCATTTTCATCACCTGTGGGGTAAAATACTTCCTTAATAGCAAGTTCTTTCTTGCTATAATCAATATAAGCCAACTGAATCGGCACGTTAGCCTGAACAGCAATATGGTAAAAACCCATTTTCCATTTGTAAACCAAGCTGCGGGTACCTTCTGGTGTTATGGCCAAATGAAAAGTTTCACGTTTTTGAAATTCTTCAACCATCTGTTGTGTCACTGAATTTCGTTTAGAACGATCCACGGGAATGCCACCAATAGCTTCAAATACATAATTCAGTGGAAAAACAAACCATGATTTTTTGATCAGAAATGATGATTTTCTACCTAATGCCCAGTAAGATAATTGGCCAATTGGGAAATCCCAGTTACTGGTGTGCGGTGCAACACAAACTACACTTTTCTTAGGTTCCTCAACTGTTAGAAAAGACTTCCATCCAGCTGTTTTCAATATCCACTTACTTAATTTTTGCATCTGTTTTTTTGGTTTAATGTCCAGTATGAAAGTGAACTGACTGAACGCAATTAATTGGTATATTTTTCTTTTAGTTAAACAATTCAAGCAATAAACAGTTCAACCTTAGAGTTTGTAAAGTTACTGCTTTTTTACTGAAGTTTTGGTTGTTGAAAACTATTTTAGCTACTACCAAATCTAATTTGTATTTTTGTATTCTAATAATTACTTCAAATTTTCATACAGGTACAGGTTTTTTGCGACCTAATGTACCTATTGTGGTTTAAAACAAACACATGGAATTATCTTTTCTAAACGAACTAAACGAAAGTCAACGAAAAGCGGTAGAATATACTGACGGAGCATCACTGGTTATTGCCGGTGCCGGGTCCGGCAAAACCCGTGTATTGACATATAAAATAGCCTATCTGCTCAAAACAGGCATGCATCCGTCTTCCATTCTGGCACTGACTTTTACTAACAAAGCTGCCCGCGAAATGAAAGAGCGTATTGCCCAAATGGTGGGTGAAAAAACAGCCCGTTACCTTTGGATGGGCACTTTTCACTCTGTTTTTTCTCGGATTCTACGCTCTGAAGCCGAATATATCGGGTATTCAAAAAACTTTACCATTTACGACTCAGCAGATTCTAAAAGTCTGATAAAAAGTATTATAAAAGAGCTTAAACTGGATGAAAAAACCTATAAACACGGCTTTGTCCAATCGCGCATTTCGTATGCTAAAAATAACCTGATTACACCCGAAGCCTATCTGGCTAATACTGATTTAATGAAAGCGGACGTGGCATCACACGTTCCACTTATGAATGACATTTACAAAATCTACTGCAACCGTTGTAAACAAGCCGACGCCATGGATTTTGATGATTTATTACTACAAACGAATGTGCTTTTTCGGAATCATCCCGACATTCTGGGGAAATACCAGCATTTGTTTGGTTATATTTTGGTGGACGAATATCAAGATACCAACTTTGCTCAATACCTGATTGTAAAAAAACTGGCTGAACAACACGAGAAAATATGTGTGGTAGGAGACGATGCACAAAGCATCTATTCATTCCGCGGAGCGAATATCGACAATATTCTGACGTTTAAAAACACTTATAAGCATTCGAAGACTTTTAAGTTGGAACAAAACTACCGTTCCACCAAAACCATTGTCAATGCGGCTAACAGCCTGATTGACAAAAACTCGAAACAAATACGCAAAACGGTTTTTACCGAAAAAGAAATCGGAAAACCGATTAAAATACTCAGCGTTTTTACCGATTTTGAAGAAGGTTTTATTGTTGCGAATAATATTTCTGATTTACATTCTTCAAACAATTACCGCTATCAGGATATTGCCATACTTTACCGCACTAACTCACAATCGCGCGTTATGGAGGAAGCGCTGCGCAAGCAAAGCATCCCATACCGAATTTACGGTGGTTTGTCGTTTTATCAGCGTAAAGAAATAAAGGATGTGATTGCTTATTGCCGATTAGTTTGCAATCCGAATGACGAAGAAGCGCTGAAGCGAATCATCAATTATCCGGCACGTGGCATTGGCGATACAACGGTAAATAAGTTGATTGAATGTTCCCAACTTCACGCCGTCAGTGCTTGGGAAGTGCTTACCGACATGCTGAAATACAACCTGGGTGTAAATGCCGGAACTGCTAATAAACTGGCTCAATTCCGTAACATGATTGATGTTTTTGCAGAACAAATTCAGACTCAAAATGCTTACGATTTGGCCAATAGCATTGTAAAAACCACTGGCGTAATAGCCGACACCTATACTGACCATTCACCCGAAAGTATGAGTCGTCAGGATAACGTACAGGAATTACTCAAAGCTATTCACGAGTTTTGCGAAACCAAACTAGCCGATGGCGAACCTATTGCTCTTCTACCCGATTTTCTATCTGAAGTTTCGCTTCTGACCGATCAGGATACCGACAAAGAAACGGATAAAGATAAAATAACATTAATGACAGTTCACGCAGCCAAAGGACTGGAGTTCAAGGCCGTTTTCATTGTGGGTATGGAAGAAGAATTGTTCCCTTCACCATTTTGTACTCAAAGCGAACGCGAACTGGAAGAAGAACGCCGATTATTTTACGTGGCCATTACCCGAGCAGAGGAACTATGCTTTATTAGTTTTGCCAAATCAAGGTTTAAAAATGGTAAAACCAATTTTTCCAATCCGAGCCGGTTTATCAAAGACATTGACGCACAATTTCTGGACATGCCGGTGGAAGCCAAACCCAAGCAAGCCCGCATTGGAGACTGGGATGATGATATGGAAACAGAACGAAACCGATTCCAAAGTTCATTCTCCAAACCAACTTTCAACCAACGCGTCGAACTACCCACCACACCTAAACGGTTAGTGAAAATAAGTTCAACCGGAAGCGATAAAACCCCAATACAAAACAGTTCTATCCCTACCGGAGCATTTGTAAAACACAGTATTTTCGGAATTGGTAAAGTATTGGAAACCAGCATTTCAAATGGAAATGAAAAAGCTGATATTGACTTTGGCGAGAAAGGAGTTAAGTCGTTATTACTTAAATTTGCAAAGCTGGAAGTGTTGGAATAATCCAAAAATAAAAGTTAACAAGGATTTGAGAAAACTGTTCAAAAATTATAACTCTTTAATTGTGAAATTGAAAGAAATAATTTTATCTTTGTAATAATTATCCATAACCCTCTAGAATTTATCTGAATGAAGATATAGAAATCAAAAACAACAAAATAAAACAAAATAAATCATGGCAAAAACAACCGCTGAGGAGTTGAAATTTCCAACTTCTGATAAACTGAAAGCATTGCAACTGGCAATGGATAAAATTGAAAAAGACCACGGAAAAGGTACTATTATGCGTATGGGTGATACAAAAGTAGAAGAAGTATCGTTCATATCAACCGGCTCAATCGGACTTAATGTGGCACTAGGTGTGGGCGGTTATCCACGCGGACGTGTTATCGAAATTTACGGACCAGAATCGTCGGGTAAAACCACCTTGGCTATTCACGCCATAGCCGAAGCTCAAAAAGCCGGTGGTATTGCCGCCTTTATTGATGCAGAACATGCTTTCGACCGTTTCTACGCTGAAAAACTAGGCGTAAACATCGAAGAATTATTAATTTCACAACCTGATAACGGTGAACAAGCATTGGAAGTTGCCGACCAACTGATTCGTTCTTCGGCTGTTGATATCGTGGTGATTGACTCAGTTGCCGCATTAACTCCAAAAGCTGAATTAGAAGGAGATATGGGCGATTCAAAAATGGGATTGCAAGCTCGTTTGATGTCGCAGGCATTGCGTAAACTGACTGCCAATATCAACAAAACCAACACAACATGTATTTTTATCAACCAGTTGCGTGAAAAAATCGGTGTCATGTTCGGTAACCCAGAAACAACTACGGGTGGTAATGCGCTGAAATTTTACGCTTCGGTACGTTTGGATATTCGTCGTATCGGTCAGTTGAAAGACGGTGAAGAAGCTATTGGTAACCAAACTCGCGTAAAAGTGGTGAAAAACAAAGTGGCACCTCCATTCCGCAAAGCTGAATTCGACATTATGTACGGCGAAGGAATTTCTAAAACCGGTGAAATTATCGACCTTGGAGTTGAATATGGTATTATCAAAAAAAGCGGTTCCTGGTACAGTTACGGTGACACCAAACTGGCTCAGGGTCGTGACGGTTCAAAAGCTGTTATCAAAGACAATCCTGAATTAGCAGCCGAACTGGAAGCTAAAATTGTGGCAGCAATTCAGAATAAATAACTCTGAAATTAAATAATACCCTAAAATTGATTTACAAAAATCAATTTTAGGGTATTTCATTTTTTAGCCACGAAGTGGCGTAGTCTATTAACATAGGGTGCAGCCCTATGAGCTGCGAAGCAGCGACCTAAGCCACGAAGTGGCGCAATCCACAACACCAAATATTATGGCTCAATCACTCGTCAAAAACTATATTCACATAGTTTTCAGCACAAAACATCGTTATCCATTTATCGATGAAACAATAGAAAATGAACTATTCAATTACCTCGGTGGAGTTTGTAAAAATCTCGAATGTCAGCCAATAACTGTTGGAGGTCATGCCGATCATGTCCACATTCTTTGTTTGTTATCTCGGAAAATTACGTTGGCAAAACTGTTGGAGGAAATCAAATCACATTCTTCGAAATGGATTAAAACAAAAGGTGAGAATTATAGAAACTTCTACTGGCAAGATGGTTATGGAGCATTTTCAGTAAATCCGAGAGAAATTGATATTGTTGTCAAATACATATCAACACAACGGGAACATCACTCAAAAAAAACTTTTCAACGAGAATTTATGAAATTCCTTGAGGAATATAAAGTAGAATTCGATGAGCGCTATCTGTGGGAATAGTTATACCAGACCTGCAAATTATGCCACTTCGTGGCTAAAAAAGACTCATTTATCTCAATCGTCGGGCTTCACCCGACGCAAACAGAAAACACCACTTTGTGGCTTAAATTATGCCTTCGAAATCCTCATTTCGCAAGCTTTACAATCAAAAGTCAGTTTATATTCCTGATCATTATTCCGGAGAAACAGCGGCTCTTTAAAAGTAGCTTTGTAGCCTTCCTTGGGACACCACCCCATGCTGTACTTAATGCAATGTTTGGTGAACATAAGTGGCACACCCTCTTCTGCTTTAACTTCAAAACCCGGTTTCACTTCTTCCACCCCATGTTCCAGATAGAATTCCTCTGCCAGTTTATTGGTTACATTTCCCAGATAAGAAAGTTGTTTCAGGGGAAATTCTGCAGAAATCGGTTCACGCTTAGGCTCACGAATATAGGCATTTGCCCTCATCTCGTCAATTTTCTCAACAGCTTGCCTGCGCCATTCACCCAATTGCGAAGCCGGAAAAAACCACGGAGAACTAATTTCAATCTGAATACCGGTTGCTTCGTAAATGGTATTACCCAGTTTCGAAAGTTGATTTTTAATATTATCATTAACCGCTTCCGGCTTTTGCGCCGATTGTTTGTCGCAATTAGTTTCAAAAATGGTAGAAATACCATCTTCATCAGTCAGTTTTAATGAAAAACCATTCGCTGTTTCTTTGAAAAGTATCTCCACTCCTACTTTCCGTTCGGCGGTTTTACCTTTTAATATTTTTTCAAAAGCCTGATCCTGATTCCGGTACAACATTACACCGTCAGTAATCTTTGGCATCTCGGCAGGGAATATTTGCTTCCGTTCTACTCTGTTTACGCGAAAGCCGGTCAAATCACCCTGTTTATTGATAAAGCAAAGACCATCGCCGTTATTCAATAAATGACCATTATGAACTTCAAAAAAATTTCGACCGATATAGGTCACTTTCCCAATCGGTTCGCCCAATGACTTAGGCGTATCAGGTTGGATAATATCAGATTTGCGTCCATGTAAGAAATAATCGGTGGAACTGCGACGGAAACTTTTCTCCGGGTTCGGCTCAAAAAAGAAAGTCGTTCTACCGGCTGAAGCTCTTTGAAATTTAGAATTTCCTTCCAGAATGGCATCAAGTTTCTTCCGGTAATAAGCCGTGATATTCTTTACATAATCAACATCTTTTAACCGTCCTTCAATTTTAAATGAAGTCACTCCGGCTTCCATCATTTCCTCTAAAAAATCCGATTGATCCAAATCTTTCAGCGAAAGCAAATGTTTGTTTTTGGCTAATATATTATCATCAGCATCCAGCAATTGATATGGCAAACGGCAATACTGCGCACACTGACCACGATTGGCACTTCGTCCGCAATTAGCCTGACTCATATAACATTGACCGCTGTAACTCACACACAAAGCGCCGTGTACAAAAGCTTCCAGTTCAATATTCGTATTAGAAGAAATCTCATTTATTTGTCCCAGCGTAAGTTCACGAGCCAATACCACCCTCGAAAAACCTACATCCTGTAAGAATTTTACTTTTTCAACAGTCCGGTTGTCCGTTTGCGTACTGGCATGAAGGACAATTGGTGGTAAATTCAGTTTCAGAATACCCATATCCTGAATAATCAATGCATCAGCACCTGCGTTATAAATTTCCCAAATCAACTTCTCTGCTTCCGGCAATTGATCATCGGTAAGAATTGTATTTAGCGCAACTAATACTTTCACGCGAAATTGATGAGCATATTTTACGAGCGTAGCAATATCTTCAACCGAATTTCCGGCAGCAGCACGCGCTCCAAACTGTGATGCACCAATATACACGGCATCAGCCCCGTGATTGATAGCTGCAATGCCACATTCGATATTTTTTGCGGGAGACAAAAGTTCAATGAATGAGCCCCTATCCCCTAAAGGGGGATAAAAGTTAGTTTCGTCTGGTAAATTTGATTTAGAATTCATTTTATTGAGTGTTGATATACCAACACATGCTTAGTTCCCTTTAGGGGTTTAATGTATTTTCGTCAAATCGTATGGGGTTTCCTGATAAACAAAGTAATTCAACCAGTTGGTGAACAATAGGTTGGCATGACTGCGCCAGCGAACAAGAGGTTCGTTATTCGGATCATCGTTCAGATAATAGTTTTTAGGCATATTGATAGGAAGTCCTTTTGCCAAGTCGCGCTTATACTCCGTATCCAGTGTTAATGGAGAGTATTCAGAATGACCGGTAATAAAGAACTCACGTCCATTGCGGGCCATCACCATATACACACCCGACTCCGATGATTCGGAAAGCAAAGTCAGTTCCGGCACACGACGAATGTCTTCGGCACGCACTTCGGTATGGCGGCTATGGGGTACATAAAACACATCATCGAAGCCACGAAAAATAGGATTGTGTTGCTCATACTTGAAATGTTCAAATACACCAAACATTTTAGCATCAAGCGGATATTTTGGAATACCGTAATAATGATGCAATCCTGCCTGCGCAGCCCAGC
>Ga0118677_10004185_pt1 | contig 26565 bp, 31 predicted proteins | sample AliMusrvi5mmetaG_FD_86154 | JGI IMG/M metagenome (GOLD analysis project Ga0118677, IMG submission 86154) | reverse complement strand
CGACGAGGTGATTGCGGCCAATCCCAAACAGGTGGAGCAGTATCGCGCCGGCAAGCAGCAGGTGCTGGGCTTCTTCGTCGGCCACGTTATGAAAGCAACGCGCGGACGTGCCAATCCGCAGCTAGTCAACGAACTGGTGCATAAGGCGCTCGATTCATAGACAGCTTCAACCTTGTCAATCCTTCGGGCGATGTGGAACACTACGTATTCGCCCAGTTGAGCAAGAAGGGTCGGTGACCATGCCAAGCGATCTCTCCAGTTTCGTCATCGCCAACGAACTTATCCCGCAAGACGATCCGTCGGTGCGCATCGACGACACAACGCTGCGTGACGGCGAGCAAACGGCCGGCGTAGTCTTCGCCAACGAAGAGAAGGTGCGTATCGCCAAACTTCTTGACGAGGTCGGCGTGCACCAGATCGAGATCGGCATCCCGGCCATGGGCGGCGATGAGAAAGAGACGATCAAAAAGATCGTCAAAATGGATCTCAACGCCAGCATCCTTGCCTGGAACCGGGCGGTCATGAGCGATCTTGAGCATTCGTTCGACTGCGGTGTAGATGCGGTCGCCATCAGCATGTCGGCCAGCGACATCCACATCGAGCACAAGCTGGCCAAGTCACGCGCCTGGGTGCTCGAGCAGATCAAGACCTGCGTCGCTCACGCCAAGAGCAAAGATCTGTACGTTTCAGTCAACGCTGAGGACGCCTCGCGCGCCGACCTCGACTTTCTCGTCCGCTTCGGCCTCGCCGCCAAAGAAGAAGGCGCCGATCGCCTGCGCTTCTGCGATACGCTCGGCATTCTCGATCCGTTCGACACCTATAACGTGATCGCGTTTCTCATCAAGGCAACTGGGCTCGACATCGAGATGCACACCCACGACGACTTCGGCATGGCGACCGCCAACGCCCTGGCCGGCATCAAGGCCGGCGCGACCTATGTGAATACGACCGTGAACGGACTCGGCGAGCGCGCCGGTAACGCCGCTCTTGAGGAGGTCGTCATGGCGCTCAAGTACATCGGTATGGTCGATGTCGGCCTCAGTACTAGCCGCTTCCGCGAGCTCAGTGAGTACGTCGCCGAAGCCTCGTCGCGCACTATCCCGGCCTGGAAGTCGATCGTCGGCACCAATGTGTTCGCGCATGAGAGCGGCATTCACGCCGACGGCGTCATCAAGAATCCGCTCAATTACGAGGCGTTCTTGCCCGAGGATGTTGGTTTGGCGCGGCAGATCGTGATCGGCAAGCACAGCGGCTCGCGGTCTGTGTACCACAAGTTCCTGGAGTTCGGCCTGGAGTTGAGCCAGGAGGACTGTGATGCGGTTCTCGCGCAGGTTCGCGTCGAGGCTATCAAGCTCAAGCGGGCTCTCTTCGACAAGGAGATCATGGTCATCTACCAGGACTACCTCGAGCAGACTGGCGGCCAGGCTCCAGCCGGCGCCGCGTCGGCGAGCGAGAATCGCCCCTCCTGATCGTCACCTAGTCCACGGAGTCGCCCATGCCGCTCACACTTGCCGAGAAGATCATCGTCGCCCACGCCGGTGTAGATAGCGTCGTGCCCGGGCAGATCGTCGTCGCCGATGTCGATGTCGCGATCGCCCAGGATGGCACGGGACCGCTGGCGATTCAGCAGATTCGCGAGCTCGGCGCCGCTCGCGTCAAGGCGCCGACGGCGGTGTTCTTCATCGATCACGCCGCGCCGGCGCCGCGCAGCGAGCTCGCCAACGCGCAGAAGACGATCCGCGCCTTCTGCGCCTCCTCCGGCGCCACGCTCAGCGACGTCGAGATGGGCGTGTGCCACCAGCGCGTGGCGGAGAGCTACGCCAAGCCCGGCGACCTCGTCATCGGCGCCGACTCGCACACCTGCATGGCCGGCGCCCTGGGCGCGTTCGCTACCGGCATGGGAAGCACCGACGTCGCCGTCGGCATGGCCAGCGGCCAAACGTGGCTGCGCGTGCCGGAGAGCTTCCGCATCGAGGTCACGGGCGAGCTGCAGGACGGCGTCGAGGCAAAGGATCTGATGCTCACGCTCATCGGCACGCTGGGCGCCGACGGCGCCACCTACAAGGCGCTGGAGTTCGGGGGGCCGGGCATCGACGCCCTGCCCATGCCCGGCCGCCTCACGCTCTGCAACATGTCGGTCGAGGCCGGCGCCAAGGCCGGCCTGATGCCGAGTGACGACTCCACGCGGGCGTTCCTCGCCGCGCTGGACCGCGAGGCCGACTGGCGGCCGCTCGCGGCCGACCCCGGCGCCTCCTACGAGCGCGTCGTCGAGGTCGACGCCGCCGCGATCGTGCCCACCGTCTCGCGGCCGCACGCGGTGGACAACACCGCGCCGGCGGCGGCTCTCAAGGGGACCAGGGTCGACCAGGTGCTCATCGGCACCTGCACCAACGGGCGCCTCGAGGACCTGCGCGCGGCGGCGCGCCTGCTGCGCGGGCGCCGCCGCGCGCCGCACACGCGCCTGATCGTGACCCCTGCCTCGCAGGCGGTGGCGCGAGCCGCCGCCGCCGAGGGGCTGTTCGACGTCTTCTGGGACGCGGGCGCCGTGGTCACCAACCCCGGTTGCGGCGCCTGCGTCGGCATCCACGAGGGCATCCTCGGCGACGGCGAAGTGTGCCTGAGCACCGCCAACCGCAACTTCCACGGGCGCATGGGCAATCCCGGCGCCTTCATCTACCTGGGCTCGCCGGCCACCGCGGCCGCCACGGCCGTGGCCGGCGAGATCACCGATCCACGCGAGCTTCTCTAGGAAAGGGGACGCAATGGCCAAGCACTACGACGCACCGCCGCCGATGGTCATCGATCCAACCAAGCACTACATCGGGACCATCAGCACCGATCTCGGCGACATCGTCTTCGAGCTCTTCGCCGACAAGGCCCCGACGACCGTCAACAACTTCGTCTTCCTCGTCCGGGACGGCTACTACGACGGCGTGACGTTCCACCGCGTCATCAAAGGGTTCATGGCCCAGGGCGGCGACCCCACGGGCAGCGGCAGCGGCGGGCCCGGCTACCGCTTCGCCGACGAGTTCCACCCGGCGCTCAAGCACGACGGCCCCGGGACCCTCTCGATGGCCAACGCCGGCCCCGGCACCAACGGCTCGCAGTTCTTCATCACCTACCGCGACACGCCGCACCTCGACGGCAAGCACACCGTGTTCGGCCGCGTCGTGGAGGGCATGGACGTGCTCGAGGCGATCCCCGAGCGGGACCCGCAGCGCGCGAGCGAGCCCGGCGTCGTGATGAACAGCGTCAGCGTCGTCGAGGAGGAATGGATCACGTGACGGACGAGGCGCTGCGCGGCCGGGCGTGGCTCTTCGGCGACGACATCTCCACCGACCACATCGCGCCCGGCCGGCTGTTCCACCTGCGCACCGACCTGCCGCAGCTGGCCAGGCACGTCCTCGAGGACGCGCGGCCCGAGTTCGCGGGCGAGATGCGCCCGGGCGACTTCGTCGTCGGCGGGCGCAACTTCGGGCTCGGCTCGAGCCGCGAGCACGCGCCGCGCATCATCAAGCTGGCCGGCGCCGGCGCCGTGCTCGCCCAGAGCTTCGCGCGCATCTTCTTCCGCAATGCGATCAACGTGGGCCTGCCGGTGCTGCAGTGCGACACGAGCGGCATCGGCGAGCAGGACGAGCTCGAGGTCGACCTCGCCGGCGGTGAGGTGCGCGACCTCACGACCGGCGCCGTCATCCCGTTCGTCCCGCTGCCTCCCGTGATGGTCACCATCCTCGCGGACGGCGGCCTCGTGGCGCACGTCAAGATGCACGGCGGCTTCGATCTCCCGGAGGGGTGACGGAGCCGGTGCCGCGGAGGCGGGGCAGATGATCCTGTCCGACCGGACGCTGCGCGAGCGCATCGCCGTGGGCAGCATCGGCATCGAGCCTTTCGACGACGATGCCGTCCAGCCGGCGAGCATCGACCTGCGTCTCGGCGACGCCTTTCGCGTGTTCACGCGCCACAAGTACGGCTTCGTGGACGTCGCCGTCGACCAGCCGGACCTCACCGAGGCCGTGAGCGTGCCGCCAGGCGAGAGCTTTGCGCTCCATCCCGGCGAGTTCGCGCTCGGCAGCACGGTGGAGCGCGTCGCCGTGCCCGCCGACCTCGTCGGCCGTCTCGAAGGCAAGAGCAGTCTCGGCCGCCTCGGGCTGATCATCCACTCGACGGCCGGCTACATCGATCCGGGCTTCGAGGGCCAGATCACCCTCGAGCTCTCCAACGTGGCGACGGTGCCGATCATGCTCCACCCCGGCATGCGCATCGCCCAGATCTCGTTCCTCACGATGACCTCGCCGGCGGACCGCCCCTACGCGTCGCCCGGCCTGCACAGCAAGTACCAGGGGCAGACTGGGCCGACGCAGTCGCGCCTGCGTCTGGACGCCGAAGCGCGCCCTTCGTCGCACACTGACGCCTCCGCGGACCGGGAGATCCCATGACCTACACGGTGACGCTCATCCCCGGCGACGGGACCGGCCCCGAGCTGGCCGCCGCCCTCGAGACCGTGATCGCGGCCACCGGCGTGCCCATCCTCTGGGAGGTCCACGACGCCGGCCTCGGCGTGATGCAGGAGTACGGCACGCCGCTGCCCGAGCACGTCCTCGACTCGATCCGCCGCACCAGGGTCGCCATCAAGGGGCCGATCACGACGCCGGTGGGCGGCGGCTTCCGCAGCGTCAACGTGGCCCTGCGCAAGGAGCTCGACCTGTACGCCTGCCTGCGCCCGTCCAAGACGATGAAGGGCGTGCGCACGCGCTTCGACGACATCGACCTCGTGGTCGTGCGCGAGAACACCGAGGACCTCTACGCCGGCATCGAGCACATGGTCACCCCGGACGCCGCCGAGAGCATCAAGATCATCACGCGCAAGGGCAGCGAGCGCATCGTGCGCTTCGCCTTCGAGTACGCGCGCAAGCACGGCCGCCGCAAGATCACGGCCGTGCACAAGGCCAACATCATGAAGTGCACCGACGGGCTCTTCCTGCGCGTCGCCGGCGAGGTCGCGGCACGCTACCCGGAGATCGAGTTCGAGGAGCGCATCGTCGACAACATGTGCATGCAGCTCGTGCAGAAGCCCGAACTCTACGACGTGCTCGTGCTGCCCAACCTCTACGGCGACATCGTCAGCGACCTCTGCGCCGGCCTCATCGGCGGCCTCGGCGTCGCCCCGGGCGCCAACTTCGGCGACGACATCGCCGTGTTCGAGCCGGTGCACGGCAGCGCTCCCAAGTACGCGGGCCAGGACAAGGTCAACCCTATGGCGCTGCTGCGCTCGGGCGTCCTGATGCTCGAGCACCTCGGCGAGGACGAGGCGGCGCGCCGCATGGAGCAGGCGATCGCCGATGTGGTCGCCGAAGGGAAAGACGTGACGTACGACCTCGGCGGAACGGCCGGGACGAGCGGCATGGCCGCCGCCATCGCCGCCCGCATCAAAAGCTAGGGCGCGGCCCGCTGCGCCGGGCGCGCCCCAAAGGAGGTTCCAGTGGAGGAGCAAGAGAAGCACATCAACCTGCATGCGTCGCCGGAGATGATGGCCGGCGTCTACGCCAATTTCGCCAACGTGAGCCACTCCGACTACGAGTTCTCGATCACGTTCGTGCGTCTCGATCACGAGAGCGAGGAGCCGGGGGAGCTCAACGGCGTCGTCGTGAGCCGGGTCAACCTGTCGCCGCGCTTCCTCAAGGAGCTGCTCGACGCGATGGCGGACAACTACAGCAAGTGGCAGGCCGCCGAGAACATCCGCGACCTCCCCGAGGCGCCCGGCCGCGACTGACCGCGCGCCGGCGTCCGCCGGCCTCGCCGGGCAGGGCGGCCGGCGGTCCGGCCCGGCGGCGCGGCTGCGGGTCCGCGAGCTCGGGCCGGATGCTCCCCTCGCGGTCGCCGCCCCTGCCCGAATGTCTAAGCCGCCGCCGTTTTCGACTCCGTTTCCGCCTTTTTGCAGGCGGTTCGTTGCTCCGCACCGGACCGAGGGCTAGAATAGCGAGGCCTGTAATCCCTTCGTTTCCGCGCGCGGGGGCCGAATCGCGCGCCGAGACGGCGGAGACTCCGTCGTACGTCTTCAGGAGGACGCATTGGATTTCTACCAAGGCAAAGTGCTCAGACTGGACATGAGCGCTCTGACCTCCGCGGTAGAGCCGCTCAATATGGACTGGGCGCAGCTCTACATCGGTGGCAAGGGCATGCTCCTGCGCTACATGTGGGAGGAGATCCCGGCGGGTCTTGACCCCTGGTCCGCCGACAACCCGGTCTTCATCGTGACGGGGCCGTTCGCCGGCACCAATGTGAGCACGTCGTCGCGCCTGATCGTAGGGTGCAAGAGCCCGGTCACCGGGGTGCTCAACGACAGCTACGTGGGCGGCTCGTTCGCGCCCGAGCTCAAGTTCGCCGGCTACGACATGATCATCGTCAAGGGGCGTGCCGAGAAGCCGACGGTCGTCACCATCAAGGACGACGTCGTCGAGTTCCGGCCCGCCGAGGCCAGGTACTGGGGCATGAAGACCTCCGAGATCGAGCAGGCCATGCGCGACGACTTCGACCCCAACGCCAGGACGCTCTCCATCGGCCCGGCCGGCGAGAAGAAGCTGCCTTGGGCCTGCGTCTCCACCGACCAGTACCACAAGGCCGGGCGAGGCGGTCACGGCGCCCTCATGGGCGACAAGAACCTCAAGGCGATCGCCGTGCGCGGCACCGGTTCGGTCAGCGTCGGAGACGCCAGGGAGTTCCTCAAGGACGTCCTGCGCATGCACGAGGAGTACGTCCTCACCGACGACAACTACTGGGTCCACGAAGAGGGCACGCCGGTCCTCGTCGACCTTGTCAACGGCGCCGGTGCCTTCCCGACGCGCAACTGGTCGGAGGGCGAGTTCGAGGACGCCGCCAACCTCAACTCCGAGTCCTTCCAGAAGATCCGCCTCAAGAAGCGCGCCTGCTACCAGTGCGCCATCGCCTGCCGCAACTTCCACGGCGTGGAGCAGGGCGGCAAGATGGTCCAGGGTGAGGGTCCCGAGTACGAGACCATCGCTCTCTGCGGCGCCAACTGCGGCATCGGCGACATCGCGGCGCTCGTCAAGTTCAACGAGCTCTGCGACGAGTGGGGCATGGACACCATCTCGTCTGGCTCCGTGCTCGGCCTCGCGATGGATCTCACCGAGAAGGGCGTCAAGGACTTCGGCGTGACGTTCGGCGACGTCGACGGCTACCTCGCGGCGCCGGAGCTCATGGCCACCCGCACCGGCATCGGCGAGGATCTGGCGCTCGGCTCGAAGCACCTCGCCGAGAAGTACGGCGTGCCCGAGCTCGCGATGGAGGTCAAGAACCTCGAGCTCCCGGGCTACGACCCGCGCGGCACGTTCGGCATGAGCCTCTCCTACTCCACCTCCGACCGCGGCGGCTGCCACATGCGCTCCTACCCGGTCGGCGACGAGATCGTGACCGGCGACGAACCGGCGGACACGATGGAAGGCAAGGCGGCCTACAACATCAACGGCCAGAACTTCTCGTCGCTGAAGTACCTGGGCATCTGGTGCGACTTCTGGGCGATCGACGCCAACCAGATGAGCCAGCTGTTCAAGCACGTCTGGAAGCGCGACGTCACCGAGGAGGAGCTCATCCTCGCCGGCGAGCGCGTCTGGAACCTCGGCCGCCTGTTCAACATGCGTGAAGGCATGACGGCGGCGGACGACTACCTGCCCGAGCTCCTGCTCACCAAGCCGCACAAGAAAGGCCCCTCGGCCGGCCGCGTGATCGGCAAGGAGACCTTCGCCGAGAAGACGCTCGAGTACTACAAGCTCCGTGGCTGGGACGAACACGGTGTCCCGACCGAAGACAAACTCGCCGAGCTCGGCGTCGACGTCCGGCTCTAGGAAGGGAACCCCGATGCCCCACGTGATGATGAGCAGAAAGAAGTGCACCGGCTGCCATATGTGCGAGCTTGCTTGCTCGGCGTACCACGAAGGCGCCTATCGCCCGTCGGTGGCTCGCCTGCACTCCGACTGCAACCCCACGACCGCAGAGGTCAAGTCGCACACCTGCCTGCAGACGGCCTGCGCCAAGTGCCAGGACGCGTGCCCCAACGATGCCATCGTGACCAAGCGGATCACGGTCAAGCCGCACGGCTTCTTCGACAGCAAGGAGAAGGTGGGCGAGTCGGTGGAGGGCTTCGTCCTCGTCGTCGACGAGGAGAAGTGCAACAACTGCGGCGACTGCTACGAGGCGTGCCCCTACGACGTCATCCACGAGCACCCTGACCGCACGGTCGCCTTCAAGTGCGACCTCTGCGACGGCGATCCGCAGTGCATCGCCTTCTGCCAGAACAAGTACGTCTACGCCATGGACCTCAAGGTCGACAAGAAGGACAAGGAACTGGCGGCGGTCTGAGCATGGCGCGCGTCTCCGTCAAGATGCCGGTCGGCGCCATCTCCGCGACCGGCAACACGGAGGTCGCCGTCGAGGCGGCGACCGTCCAGGAAGCGCTCGACAACGCCATCGCCGTCGAGCCCAGCATCCGCGTGCGCGTCTTCCGCGAGGACGGCCGCATGTACGCCGGCGTCTTCGTGCGCGGGCGCAACGTCAACGCGCTGCAGGGGCTCGACACCGAACTGGCCGACGGCGACGTGCTCAAGATCGTGCCGCCGATCTCGGGCGGCTGAGCCGGGCGCTCCGCGCACACCACGAGCACGCTCCCCGGGGGCGGGCGCCGCGAGGTGCCCGCCCCCGCACGTCTGTCGAGGGTCCTGGCGGCGGCCCCGGCACGCGGTCTTGGGCGGCCCCGGCACGCGGTCCCGGGCGGCTCCGCCATGCGGCCCCGGGCCGCCTCACCGCGCCGTTCGAGGCGCCGCGTCTGGTAGCATCGCGGCGATGGACGATCCGACGACACGGCGCCTGGAGCTCGCGAAGCTCGCCGAGAGCGTGCGCGGCCGCGCCAGCGTGCGCCGCTACCTGCCGGACCCGGTGCCGCGCGCGCAGGTGACGGCGATGGTCGAGCTCGCCGTGCGCGCCGCCAACGCGGGCAACGCCCAGATGTGGCGCTTCATCGCAGTCGACGATGCGGCGACGCGTGCCGCCCTGCGCGGGGCCGTCGACGACGCGCTGGACGCCATGGCGGCCTGGCCGGAGCTGGCGGGCAAGGGCAAGGAGATCAAGGCGCTGCGCGCCTACGCCACGTTCTTTGCCGACGCGCCGCTCGTGCTGGCGGTCTTCGCGCTTCCGTATGCCTCGCGCGCCGACGAGATGCTCGACGCGCGGGGCGTGAGCCGCGAGGAGCACGACCGTCTGCGCGCGCGGCCGGACCTCCAGAGCGTGGGCGCGGCCGTGCAGCTCTTCTGCACCGCCGCGCACGCTCTGGGCTACGGCGCCTGCTGGATGACCGCGCCGGTGCTGGCGGCGCCGGCGATCGAGACGCTGCTCGGCGCCGAGCCGGCGGCCCGGCTCGCGGCGCTCGTGCCCGTGGGACGTTCTGCGGTTGCGGCGCCCCCCTCCTCGCGCCACCCGCTCGCGGACGTGCTCGAGTTCCGCTGACGGACGTGCTCGACTTTCGCTCCCGGCCGCACGCGAGCCCCGCTGGCGGCCGCGCTCGCGTCGGGCCCGCGGGCTCGTCCGCAAGTTCGGCCGGCGGTCGTCTCGCGCGGCCCTCGATCGCGCCTCGGATCACGCGCCGCGGGGCCGGCTGGCCCGGCGCCTGACGCGCACCGCGCCTGGTTGCCAGCCCGGACCGTGCGTGGGTACACTCATCAGACGCGGCGCCCGGCCGCGGCGCGCCCCCGGCGCCAGAAGCGAAGGGGAGGACGTTCTCCTGGTTTCCACGAGCGCCAACGAAGTCCGCGAGCTCTGCGCAGGTGCCCTCGATGGCGCGGTCCTGAGCGAGCCTGAGCTCGCGCGGCTGCTCTCCGCGAAGGGCGACGACGCACACACGGTGTTCGCCGCCGCGAGGCAGATGCGTGAGCGCACCACGGGCGACGCGGTGTTCCTCTACGGCTTCGTGTACTTCTCCACCTACTGCCGCAACGAGTGCGCCTTCTGCTTCTACCGCGCCGGCAACGATGAGAGCCCGCGCTACCGCAAGACGGCGGACGAGGTCGTCGCCATCTGCCGCGGTCTGGCCGCCTCGGGCGTGGTGCTCCTCGACCTCACGATGGGGGAGGATCCGCGCGTGCTCGCGGACGGCTGCGCAGGGCTTCTCGACCTCGTCGCGGCCGTCCACGACGGCGCCGGCCTGCCGGTGATGGTGTCGCCCGGCGTGGTGCCCGACGAGGTCCTCGCCGGGCTGCGCGAGCGCGGCGCAGACTGGTACGCCCTCTACCAGGAGACGCACACGCGCGATCTCTACGACCGCCTGCGGGTCGGGCAGCCGTTCGAGGCGCGCGCCGCCGCGCGTCGCGCGGCCCGGCGCGCCGGCCTGCTGGTCGAGGACGGCCTCCTCACCGGCATCGGCGACTCGGCCGGGGACCGCGCGCATTCCATCGCGACGATGCGCGCCGAAGGCTGGGAGCAGGTCCGAGTGATGACCTTCGTCCCCCAGGCGGGCACGCCGCTCGAGGACGTGACGCCGCAGGGCGACCAGGCCGAGCTGCTGACGATCGCCGCCATGCGGCTGGCGCTGCCGGACGCCCTCATCCCGGCGTCGCTGGACGTGGACGGCATCCGCGGGCTCGAGCGCCGCCTCGATGCCGGCGCCAACGTGGTCACGTCCATCGTGCCGCCGAGCACAGGTCTCGCCGGCGTCTCCCAAGCTGAGCTCGACATCGACGAGGGCTACCGCACGGTCGCCGGCGTTTTGCCCCACCTCGAGCGCCTGGGGCTGCGCGCCGCTGCGGCGGCCGAGTACACGCGCTGGCTCGACGGGGCGCGAGAGCGGCTGCAGGTGACGACGTGAGGTTGCGGGTGGCCCCGTGAGGCTGCTCGTGATCGGCGGCAAGCTCCAGGGCACGGAGGCCGTCTACCTGGCCGCCAAGGCCGGTCACGAGACCGTGCTCGTGGACCGGCGCGAGGATCCGCCGGCTTGCGGGCTGGCGGACCGCTTCGTGGTCGCCGACATCACCGCCGACGAGGACCGCGCTCGCGTGCTCGCGCGCTCCTGCGACGCCGTGCTGCCTGCCTGCGAGGACATGGCCACGCTCAGCTGGCTGGCCGCGCGCGTCCCGCGCTGGGACGTGCCCTTGCTGTTCGACCTCGACGCGTACCTCGTCAGCCAGTCCAAGACCGCCTCGAGGCGCCTCTTCGCCGAGCTCGACGTCCCTCGCCCCGCGTCGTGGCCCGAGTGCGGGTTCCCGGCGGTCGTCAAGCCGGATTCGGCGAGCGGCAGCGAGGGCGTCCGCGTAGTCACCTGCGCAGAGGAACTGCTCGCGGCGCGCGCGAGCCTTGAGGCCGCCGGCCACGACGTGGTCGTCGAGGAGTACGTTGCCGGGCCGTCGCTGTCGCTCGAGGTGCTGGCCTGGGGAGGCCGGGCCGTACCGCTGCAGGTCACCGCCCTCGAGTTCGACGCCGCCTACGACTGCAGGCGCGTCGTGGCCCCGGCCGGCGACGTGGAGGCCGGCACGCTGGCCGCCTTTGACGCCGTCGCCGTGCGCCTCGGCGAGGGCCTGCGTCTCAACGGCTTGATGGACGTCGAGGTCATGATCCGGGACGGCGAGCCCAAAGTGCTCGAGATCGACGCGCGGCTGCCGAGCCAGACTCCGACGGCGGTGCTCTGGTCGAGCGGCCTCAACATCGTCGACGCGCTGCTCGAGACGGCGGCGCGCGGAGCACCGCCGGTCGTCGACCGCGACCCCCGCCGCGCCTGCGTCTATCAGCACGTTCGCGCCCACGCGGGTTTGCTCGAGGTCCTCGGCGAGCATGTCATGGGCGACGCGCGGCCGCTTGCGCTGGTGCCCGGCTTCTTCGGCGCCGCCGAGGCGCTCACCGACTACGCGCCGAGCGCGCGCGAGTGGTCGGCGACGCTCATCGCGACCGGGGCGTCTGTCGGCGAAGCGAGGCGGGTGCTGGATGCGGCCGTCGCCGAGGCGGCAGCCTTCGAGAAGCTTCAGCCTGTACCTGAGGGAGAGATTCTGCGGATCGAGGGGATGATCGAGCGATGACGCGCCTCACGCCGCACGACGTCGACGGACTCGTCTCGAGTCTCGAGACGTTCGAGCTCGGCCTGCGCGAGATCACGGGCCTGGGCCTGCGCGGCGTCGCCATCCGGTCCGTGGCCCACGACCCGGTCTGCGTGCCGCTCATCGGCGCGCGGCTCGCCGTCGTGCCGATCACGTCCGGCGAAGGCGTCATCTCCGGTTTCGCCGACTGCGTCGCGACGATCCTCGGCTACCTGGGCTGCGAGGCCTGGGTCACGGCTCAGCCGGACGTCCGCGGCATCCAGGCGGCAGTGGCCCAGGGCGCCGACGCGATCTTCATGGCCGACGACCACCGCTTCATCGCTCTCGACCTGCGCCACGGCCGCTGCATCGACGACGACCCGGCCACGGCCGACGGCTACGTCACCGCCCTGGAGGCGGCGGCGGGGAGCCTTCTGAGCCGCCACGTGCTGCTCCTCGGCCTCGGGCCGGTGGGCCGCGCTGCGGCGCGCCGGCTCGTGAGCCGCGGCGCGGCGGTCGAGGTCGTGGAGCCGGACGAGGCGCGGCTCCGGACGGCGCTCGAGGTAGGCCTCAAGGTCCAGCCGGTCGACCTTGCGGAAGGGCTGGAGCGCTGCGACCTCATCTTCGACGCGACGCCAGAGGGCGGCTTCATCGACGCCTCCAGGGTGACGCCGATCACCATCGCCGCCGTGCCCGGCCTGCCGTCGGCGTTCACCGCCGAGGCGCAGGCCGCGCTCGGAGCGCGCCACATCCACGAGCCGCTGGCCATCGGCGTGGCCGTGATGGCGGCGCGGGCGCTCGTCTGAGGCCGTTCCCGCACGCGCGAGCGCCGGCGTGAGCGCAGGCCCCTGCGCCGGCCTGAGCGCCGGCTTCTCGGGGAGGCGTGCGTCGTGCCCGTCTTCACGCCCTGCTTCGCGGGGGTAGAATGGAGCGGCGCGGGGGGTCGATCGGAAGGATCAGCGTGGGCTCTAAACCCACGCAGGCGGGTGTGACTCCCGCACTCCCCGCCACCCTCTTTCCTACGGCTTCAGGTTGACGGGTATCGTGACGACGTTCTGGCGGCTGCCGTCCTCCGCCGACTCGCTGTACACCGTGAGCGTGCCGTGCGTGGCCGACGTGCTGTAAACGACGGTCTGACGGAACGCGCCGCGGGCCGGAGCTCCCTGCGACGCCTGGACGCTGACGCGCACGACCCGGCGGCCGCCGTCGTCGGTCAGCTGCGCCGTGAACGACCCCTCGTACACGCTCGCCGTGCCGCTGACCACGAACGGGTCCGGCAACTCGCCGCCGACGCCGGGCGACTCGACGAAGATCGGCGGCTCGAAACCGCGGAACGCGGCGCGGCGGAAGGTGACGGGTGACGGGCCGGCGTCGGCCGCCGAAGGCCAGGGCCGTCCGCCGACCCGGACGCGCACGCCCGCGATCGTGGAGAAGCGGGTGAGCGTGTAGACGAGCTCCGCGGTCCCGGGCATGCCGAGCAGCGCGGCGGATGCCGTGTCCGGCTCCTGGTTGAGGTCCACGGTGGCGACGTTGCCGGAGAGAGCCAGGCTCTTGAGCTTCGTGCCGGCCGGGATGGCCGAAGAGAGCCCGGCCGCATGTTCGCCAGAGCTGGGGCCGGCCAGCAGCGCCTGCACGGCGGCAGTGGCCGGCATGGTGGACGGCGCGACGGCGCGCTCGGCGACGCCGAGCTTGCCGGCGCGCAGGAAGTACAGTGATCGTGTGCTCGTCGCCGGTGCGCTCGGCGACGAGGTGGGAGAGACCGAGGGCGACGAGGACTGTGACGGGCTCGCAGTCGCCGACGGCGAGCCCGAGGAAGTGCTCCACGAAGGGCACGTGGCCTACGTCTTCGAGGTTCCGGCGCGCACGTTCCGCAACCCCGCGGGCGAGTGGGACTACTACATCCTCTGACGATATTTGCTATAATGTCGTTTCAAAGACGACCGCTTCCCCTGCAAAGGAGGCCCAAGACTCATGAAACTGCTCCTCACGCCCAAGTCCTCGCTGGTCCGCAAGGTCGCCTTCGGCGGCATCTTCGCCGCTCTGTCGTTCGTCGTGACCTTCGTCTTCCCGATGCTGCTTCCTTTCCTGTCTCTCGCACCAATCGGCGGCAGTGGATATCTGAACCTCGGAGATAGCGTCATACTCATTGCGGCACTACTTTGCACGTCCGTATATGGTCCCTTGGGCGCGGCCCTTGGAGCAGGACTTTCGGACTTGATTCTCTTTCCTCTGTACGCTCCGTTCACTCTGGTCATCAAATTGATTGAGGCGTTCGCTGCAGGTATCCTTTTCCGTGCGTTGTTGAAGAGAAATCCGACATCGTCGCACACCGCGCATTCAGGACTCCCCCTCATGCCCACGCTGATCATCTCCTGCGTTTTCGGCGGATTGATCATGGCGATCGGCTATTTCGTTTCGGAAGCAACAATCCTTACGGCGCTCCAATCCGGCTTCGGTTGGAAGGTCGCCGTCATCGACCTTCCTTGGAACTCGCTCCAAGGGGTTGCAGGAGCGGTTCTCGCCATACTGATGTACCCCGCCGTCTCCACCGCCGCGAAGGAAGAATAGGCGGCTCGCCCCGCCGCCCCGCACGACCCGAAAGGAGCCGCCCCGCTGAATGGACGAGAAGAACTCCCACTCCGCCTTCATCACCGTGATCGGACACGACCGCGTCGGCATCATCGCCGCCGTCAGCACCCTGCTCGCCGAGGCCGGCGTCAACATCAACGACATCTCGCAGACGATCCTGCAGGAAAACTTCACCATGATCATGTCGGTCGACCTCTCCAAGGCCACGCTCGACATCAAGGCGCTCGCCGACCGGCTCGAGGCGAAGGGCCGCGAGCTCGGGTTGTCGATCCTGATCCAGCACGCCGACATCTTCCACGCGATGCACAGGATCTGACGATGGCGAAGGGCATGTTCGAAGACTTCGAGATCCTCGAGACCATCCGGATGTTCCAGGAGGAACACCTCGACGTGCGCACGATCACCATGGGCATCTCGCTCATGGACTGCGCCGCCGGCAGCGCCGACGAGACCTGCCGCCGCATCTACGACAAGATCTGCTCGCGCGCCGAACGCCTCGTCGCGGTCGGCGAGGACATCAGCCGCGAATACGGCATCCCGATCATCAACAAGCGCGTCTCCGTGACGCCGATCTCCCAGGTCGCGGCCTCCTCCCGCACGACGGACTACGCCGTGTTCGCCCGCGCCCTCGAGCGCGCCGCCGACAACGTCGGCGTCAACTTCATCGGCGGCTTCTCGGCGCTCGTGCACAAGGGGTACACGGACAGCGACCGCCGCCTGATCGCCTCGATCCCCGAGGCGCTCGCCACGACCGAGAAGGTCTGCTCGTCGGTCAACGTCGCGACCACCCGCACCGGCATCAACATGGACGCCGTCCGCGAGATGGGCGAAGTGATCGTCGAGACCGCCCGCCTCACCGCCGACCGCGACGCCCTCGGCTGCGCCAAACTCGTCGTCTTCGCCAACGCCCCCGAGGACAACCCGTTCATGGCCGGCGCCTTCACCGGTTCGGGCGAGCCCGAGTGCGTGATCAACGTCGGCGTCAGCGGCCCCGGGGTCGTCATGAAGGCCCTCGAGCGCTGCCCCGAGGCGGACTTCGGCGAGCTCGCCGACACGATCAAGCGCTCCGCCTTCAAGATCACGCGCGTCGGCCAGCTGGTCGCCCGCGAGGCTTCCCGCCGCCTCGGCGCCACCTTCGGCATCCTCGACCTCTCGCTCGCCCCGACGCCCGCCGTGGGCGACTCGGTCGCCCGGATCCTCGAAGCGATGGGGCTCGAGCGCGCCGGCGCCTGGGGCACCACCGCCGCCCTCGCCATGCTCAACGACGCCGTCAAGAAGGGCGGCACCATGGCGACGTCGTCCACCGGCGGGCTCTCCGGCGCCTTCATCCCCGTGAGCGAGGACGCCGCCATGGCCAAGGCCGCCGCCGACGGCGCCCTCAGCATCGAGAAGCTCGAGGCGATGACGGCGGTCTGCTCGCTCGGCCTCGACATGATCGTCGTGCCCGGCGACATCCCCAGCAACTCGCTCGCCGGCATGATCGCCGACGTCATGGCGATCGGCATGATCAACTCCAAGACCACGGGCGCGCGCCTCATCCCGGCCTACGGCAAGAAGGTCGGGGAGTGGGTGAAGCTGGGCGGGCTCTTCGGTGAGGCGCCGGTGATGGCGGTCAGCCAGGCCGGCAACGACGCCTTCTTGCGGCGCGGCGGGCGCATTCCGGCTCCACTGCAGTCCCTGACCAACTAGCGGAGCCGCTCGCCAACGCTACACGGGGCAGTCCGGCCCCGCTCGTCAACGCTGCGTGGGGTAGTTCCGCGCCGCGGGAGTCAGCCCGCCTGGATCTCCTGCATCATCTGGTGGATGTGCCGGGCCGCGTCCTCCATGCCGAGCGCGCGCGAGATCTTCTCGGCCTCCGTGAGCTGGAGCACCGCGTCGATGGTCTGGCCGTCCCGGCGGAACTGCGTCGCCTGGTCGATCTCGAACTTGACCAGGTCGGTGAGCATGCGCCGCACCTCGGGGTCCTGGATGTCGACCATCTTGCGGCTCGTGGTGACGATGATGGAGGAGAGCGGGACCATGCGCCCGCCGGCGTCGGGCTCCGGGGCCGCCTCGGGGGCGGCGGACCCGCCCTCGGCGGGTCGTGCGGACTCCGGCGACGCATGGCCGCCGCTCTCCGGGGATGGCGATGTCGGTGCGGGTGCTGGAGGCTCCTCGGCTGGGCGCGCGGGCGCGGCGGCCGCTTGCGCGGCCTCGTCGGCGCGCCTCGCCTCGCGCTCCAGGCCGGGATCGACGGTGACGTCCTCGACGGGCTGCTCGGCTTTGCCGAGCCCGGCGAACGAGTCCTGGGGGGCCTCGTCCAGGAAGGAGCCGCGGGGCCCGGGACTCGCCTGCGATGCTTCGCCCGTCTCGCCCCGGTGGCGGGTCAGCACGAGTGCGACCACGAGGATGAGGACGACGCCCGCCGCAACGGCGATGCCGACGATCTGCACTGTCGTCATTTCTGCACCATCTTGAAAAGGTTCCTCGTTTCGCTGTGACTTACTCCTTCGCGCGGCGGACTGCCATTCCTTGAGGGCGGCGCGAGTACAATGGCCCGGTGATCTCTCGAGAGACAATCGCCACCACCCTCGCCGACCTTGGGGAACCCGCCTATCGTTCGCGTCAGGTCTACCAGGCGCTCACGCGCGGCTTCGCCACGGACTTCGCCGAGATGACGACGCTGCCCGTGGCCCTGCGGCGGGCGCTGGCGGAGCGCCTGCGCCCGCTGTCTCTCGAAGAAGTGGAGACGCGGGCCGCCCCGCGAGGAGCCGCGCGCAAGACGCTGTTCCGCACCGCCGACGGGGAGCCGGTGGAGGCGGTGCTCATGACGTATGCGACGCGCGCCACCGTCTGCGTCTCGACGCAGGTCGGCTGCGCCGTGCGCTGCACCTTCTGCGCCTCCGGGCGCCTCGGCCTGCGCCGGGACCTCACGGCCGAGGAGATCGTCGACCAGGTGCTGCACTTCGCGCGCGAGCTCAGGCCGGCGGACCGCCGCGTCACCAACGTCGTGTTCATGGGCATGGGCGAGCCGTTCCACAACTACGACGAGACGCTGCGCGCCTGCCGCATGCTGAACGACGAGGACGGGTTCGGCCTGGCGGCGCGCGCGATCTCGGTGTCCACCGTCGGCGTGGTACCCGGCATGGACCGGTTCTCGGAGGAGCCCGAGCAGTTCAATCTCGCCGTGAGCCTGCACGCCGCCACCGACGCGCTGCGCGACACACTCGTGCCGCTGAACCGCACCTACCCGATCGACGAGCTGTTCGCGGCGAGCGCGCGCTACGTGCGCCGCACGCACCGCAAGCTCATGTTCGAGTACGTCGTGCTGCGCGGCGTCAACGACACCGACGAGCAGGTGCAGATGCTCGCCGCCCGCGTGCGGCCGCCGCACTACCACCTCAACCTGATCGCCTACAACCAGACCGGCGGCGATTTCAGGCGGCCGCGGACGGCAGATCTGAACGATCTGCGCGCCCGGCTCGAGTCGGTGGGTGTGAGCTGCACCGTGCGCAGCTCGCCGGGCGGCGAGATCGAGGCCGCGTGCGGGCAGCTGGCGCTGGAGCACGGGGCGGCCTCGGCGGACTGAGCTGCTCTGGGGCGGCCGCCGCACCTCCGCCGGCCGGAGCGCAACCTCCGCCGGCCGGAGCGCTCAGCCGTCTGGCAGGGCTTCGCGCAGCGCCCGGGCCGCTTCCTCCGGGTCGAGGCTCACGAGCGCGATCTCGGCGCCCAGCTCGAAGCCGGCGAGGCCGCTGACGCGCGGCGCCACCTCGATGTGCCAGTGATAGGCGCCGCGCAGATCGGCCGGCGCCGTGTGCAGCCACAAGTTGAGCGGCGCGCCGGCCGTCGCGATCCGGGTCGCGACCAGTGCGCGCCGCAGGGCGGGGGCGAGCTGCGCGACGTCGGCCTCACGGAAGTCGGCGGCGTGCTCCCCGGGGGCGATCCACAGCTCGCCGGGGAACCGCGACGCGGCCGGCACCCACGCCCGCACCGGACCTTCGATGACGGCCCGTTCCCCGGCGGACTCCATCTCCGCGCAGAGCACGCAGCCCCCGTAGCGGTTGGCGAAGCGGTCGAACTCAAGCAGCTCGTCGAGCAGGAGCGGCGGCACGACCGGCGTCGCGAACAACTGCTCGTGCGGGTGCTCGAGTGACGCGCCTGCCTCTCGTCCGCGATTGACGATGAGCGTCGCCGCGGCCGCGCCGCCGGCGAACTGCGCGGCGATCCGCCGCCGCCAGAGCTCGAGGACCTCGGTGAAGGCCGCGTCGCCGAGGTCCTCGAGCTCCACGCCGTGCTCCGGGGAGTGGACGATGACCTCGTGCATCCCCGGCAAGGCCGGGTACTTGTTGGGCACCACCCGCGCGCGCCAGCGCGGGGAGTCGGGCGCCGATCCGGATGGACGGAGGGCATCCACCTCGGGCGGCGTCTGCGACTCGTTGCCGGCGCAGAACGGGCACGGCGCCGGGGCGCCGCCGGCGCCGTGCGCGTCCAGGTCCGTGGGCCGGGCCGCGCGGCCGGGCGCGATGATCGTGAGCTTGCCGTTGACCGGATTGCGCCGCAACTCGCCTATCTCGATCCCTTTCGTCCGCCGTGCCGGCGGGGAGAACGCTACTCCGAGTCGAGCGAGGCGTCGAGCATCGTCTTGGCGTCCTCATCCCGGGAGCGGTAGAGCTGGCGCGAGTCGCGCAGCCTGTCGTAGCCCTCGTCGAGCACGGCGCCCATCTCGCGCCAGAGGCAGACGTCCTTCTTGAGGTGCTTCTCGCGGATCTCTGCGGTGCACTCCTCGGCGAGCGGGCAGGCGTAGCAGACCTCGTTGTCCACGACGTCGACTGCCTTGCGCGCCTTCTCGCCCTCGTCGATGCGCCGATAGGCGTCGAGCAGCAAAGCCTGCACATCGCCCTGGATCGTCACCTGGAAGTGGGGCATCTGCTCGGGCTCGTCGTAGACGAAGATGCCGTTCTGCCAGTGAGCGAGCTCGAACACCTGGTCGTAGGTCTGTCGCCCCATGACCTCGCGGATCCGGGCCTCGCTGGTGAATCCCATCTCGATGAGGCGCTGCCCCAGCGGCGCGAGCTTCTTCTGGTCGTGCGAGAGCGTCGAGTCCTCCATGAGCGCCTCGGCGAGCTGCTGTTCCTTGAGGCAGCCGGCCTTGACGAGGCGCGTGCCCAGCTTCTCGTCGGTGACGGGCAGGGAGATCGCCTCGACCTGCCCTTCCACCAGATAGATGAACCCGTACTCCTCGAAGTCGCGGATCTCGAGCACGCCGGTGGAGGCGCCCTGCGCGAGGAACTGCAGGACGCCGGCCAGATCGAAGCGATGGATTGATCCTTGCAGCAGCATCGTCCTTGCCCGCGCCGGAGGCTCTGTTCACTGCGGCTATCGGCAAGATGCAGGCAAATGCTTAGACCGAGGAGCCGGGGGCCGCGCGGCGGAGGCCGGCTGGGTCAAATTGACCCGGCCTCCGCCGCGCGGCTATACTGCACGTTCGGAGTATCGACTAGCATGCGAGGAAGCAGTGAAGAGGACTTATCAGCCGAACACCCGCAAGCGCAGCAAGACGCACGGCTTTCGCAAGCGGATGAGCACCCGCGCGGGTCGGTTGGTCATCAAGAAGAGGCGGCAGAAGGGGCGCAAGCGCCTCAGCGCCTAGTCCCGCCGGCGATGCCCGCCAAGCGTCCCCGCCTTTCGCGCTCTTCCGACTTCCAGCGCATCTACCGGCAGGGGAGCTCGACGGCCTCCCGTTTTCTCGTCCTGTACTGGTTCAAGCGTCCCGTTGAGGGGGGCTCGAACGGGCCGAGGCTGGGGCTGTCGGTCTCGAAGAAGATGGGCGGCGCCGTTGTGCGCAACCGCGTCAAACGCCTGCTGCGCGAGGCCTTTCAGGGCTGCGCGGGGCATCTGGCCGAGGAGTACGATCTCGTGGTGATCGCCCGTCCGCAGTTGCTCGAGCTCGTCGCCCGCGAGGGCGAAGGGGAGAAGGGCGTGGTCGGCGCGGCCGTGCGCGAGCTTCTGGAGCGCGCCGGGCTGCTCACCGGAGGCGCGTCGTGAAGCGCGTGCTCATCTTCTTCGTCAGGATCTACCAGTACACGCTGTCGCCGATGCTGGGGCAGCGCTGCAAGTACTACCCGTCGTGCTCCAACTACGCCATCGACGCGCTGCGGGAGTACGGCGCCATCAGGGGGACCGGCATGGCGGCGTGGCGCCTGCTGCGCTGCAATCCGTTCAGCAACGGCGGCTACGATCCGGTCAAGCCGCGGCACCAGAATTGCGAGCACGACCATCCCGAGTCGAACGTGAGCGCCCATGTATAACCTGCCCGGCTTCAAGCAGCTCATCGAGCTGCTCAACTGGGTCCTCGTCAGCATCGAGCACTTCCTCGCGTCACTCGGGCTGGGCCCGAACTGGACGTGGGGCCTCGCCATCATCGGGCTCACGATCATCGTGCGCCTCATCCTCTTCCCGCTGACCTGGAAACAGTTCAGCTCGGCGCAGGCGATGCAGGCCGTTCAGCCCAAGCTCAAGGAGCTGCAGAAGAAGCACAAGGGCGACCGCGCCAAGCTGCAGTCGGAGACGATGAAGCTCTACCAGGAGCACCGGGTCAACCCGTTCGCCTCCTGCCTGCCGATCCTCCTGCAGCTGCCGGTGTTCATCAGCCTGTACTACGCGATCAAGGGCACGTCCTATCTCGACCCGGTCAACACCAAGGCGCTCGCCGACGCGTCCTTCCTGTGGATCCCGCACCTCGGTCTGCCGGACCCGACCTACATCATGCTCATTCTCTACGTGGCCACGCAGCTCATCTCGACTGAGCTCATGCTCAGCCAGCAGACCGACAAGTCCCAGAAGATGATCATGCGCGCGATGCCGATCTTCTTCGTGTTCATCCTGTATCGCTTCCCGGCCGGCCTGTTCGTGTACTGGGTCACCACCAACATCTGGACGATCGGCCAGCAGCTCATCATCAAGAAGGTCATGAAGCCCAAGGTGCTCGAGCCGGTGCCGGTCGGGCAGCAGAAGAAGAGCCGCTTCATGGATGCGGTCTCCAAGGCGCAGGACGATCGCAGCAAGACGCGCGACGACCTGCTCGCCAAGCGCAAGGCCAAGGCCGCGGAGCTGGCGGCGGCCGGCGACGAGAAGGCCGCCCCGGCCTCCGGAGGACAGAAGAAGGGCGCGCGCAAGCCGCCGCCGGGCAAGGGCAAGAAGAAGGCGCCTCCGCCTGCGAGCGGCACCAGCACGAACTAGAACGAGCCCGCGGGCGGCTGACCGCCGGCGCGGGCCCGAGTCAACTCCTTCACGGAGGCAGGCATGGCAGACGTGGATGACCTCGAGCCGTTCGACGACGGCGACGAGGAGGAGACCGAGTTCGCCACCATCGCCGATGGCGCCACCATCGAAGCGGCCAAGCGCAAGGCGCTGGACCAGCTGCGCAAGGTGGTCCCGTCGTTCAACGAGGCCGACGTCGAGTTCGTCGTCATGGAAGAGGGAAGCAAGGGCGGCTTCTTCGGGCGCGGCAAGAGCACGGCCCAGGTGGAGGCGCGGCTGCGCCCGAGCGCCGAGCGCGCTCCTGTCGCCGACGACGACCTTCCCGAAGGTGCCGAGACGCTGCGCGAGTTCGTGCATACCGTGGTCGGGCTCATGGGCATCGAGGCGAGCGTCAGCGCCGGCGAAGCCGGCGAGGCCGTGCGCGCCGACATCAGCGGCGACGACCTGGGTCTGCTCATCGGGCGCCACGGAGCCACCATCGACGCGCTGCAGTACATCGCCGCCATCGTCGTCAACGGCGACCGTCGCGAGCGCCGCCAGGTCATCGTGGACGCCGAAGGGTACCGCGAGCGCCGCGAAGTGGCGCTCAAGTCCCTCGCCGACCGGACCGCGCAGAAGGTGACCCGAGAGTCGGTGAGCGTCGCGCTCAAGCCGATGTCGGCGGCCGAGCGCAAGGTCATCCACCTGCACCTCAAGGACCACGCGCGGGTGGAGACCGTCTCGGAGGGCAACGAACCCTTCCGCGCCGTCGTCGTCTCTCCGAGGCACGCCGACCACTGACCCAGTCGAGGTTCTCCTGTAAAGGAGGACGCCTCGCGCGCCGAAAACAGGTGCAGGGCGCCCCGGAGCTCCGGGGGATGTGGGGCGCAACCACGCCAGAGGGAGGGACCACCCATGTTCCGCAAGCAGATCTCGACCTGGGCAGTGCTGTTGCTGACCCTGTTCGCGCTCGCCGCCGTGGCCGTCGCCGGCTGCGGCAGCAGCACGAGCGCGTCGCCCAGCAGCGCACCCGCGGCCACCACTGCCGCGACGACCATGTCCGCGGACCAGATCGTCGCCCAGAGCGAGGCCAAGATGAAGGACGTCAAGAGTGCCTCCTTCACCGGCGACATGTCGCTCAAGGTCAGCGGCGACCCCAGCAAGATGACCGATCCCACATCCAAAGCCATGCTCTCGCAGGGCATCTCGCTGCACATGGAGGGCAAGAGCCAGAACCAGCCCGTGGCCTCCGACATGAAGATCAGCCTCGGCTTGGGTGGCCAGACCATCGACCTCAGCCTGCTCTCCCAAGGCACCAAGAGCTGGGTGGAGTACCAGGGCAAGTGGTACGCGATGGACGCCAAGAGCGCCAAGAGCCTCAGCGCGCAGGCCCAGACCGGCGCCGCGCCCACCGAGCAACTCAAGAGCCTCGGGCTCAACCCGTCGGACTGGGGCACGAGCTACGCGCTCGTCGGCACCGAGGACGTAGCCGGCGCCAAGGTCTACCACGTCAAGGCGACGGCCGACCCGCAGAAGCTCGCCGACGCCCTGATGAAGGCCGCCAAGGACCCGGCCCTCGCCCAGAAGCTCGGCGGCACGAGCCAGCTCAAGCAGCTCGAGCAGAGCCTGAGCCAGAGTAAGCAGCAGACCGAGCAGCTCAAGAAGGGTCTCAAGAGCGTCTCCGTTGACTACTGGATCGGCGTCGACGACATGCTCATCCACAAGGCGTCGTTCAATGCGGCGCTCGACGCCAAGGGCCAGAAGGGCATGACGGGCATCGACGGCATGACCATGGCCATGGATCTGACCATGGCCGACTTCGACAAGCCCGTGACCGTCACGCCACCGGCCAACGCGCTGCCGCTCAAGAGCCTGCTGAACCAGATGTTCGGCGGCCTGACCACGGGCGGCGCCTCATCCCTGGGCATCTGATCCGGTCGTGAAGGCCGCCTTCCAGCGGCAGTGAAGCGAAACGGGCCGGGTGGCGCGAGAAGCGCCACCCGGCCCGTTTGGTCTGTGCGGAGGAAGACTCGGCCGCGTGCGCGGGCGCCTCCGTCAGCCCAGCTGCGGCGTCAGTGGTCCCAGTCGAAATCCCGCGCCTGCGTTTGCTCCCACGAAGCCGCCTCGTCGTCGCTGCGCTGCCCGAGCAGCGACTTGCTGAGGATCTCGGGCGGCTTCTGCGCGGCCACGCGGGGAGTCTCAGGCTCGTCCGGCGCGCGCTCCGCGGCCGGCGCCGCGGGCTGCGGCTGCTGCTGAGGCGGGCGCTGCGCGGCGGCGCGGCTGATCTGCGCGGGCGCCAGCTGCACGGTGCCGTCGGCGCGCACGGCGGCGTTGGGCTGGATGTCCGCGAGCTCCTCGTAGCCGCGCTCGTCCATGCCCACGTCGCCGCTGTCGATGTCGACGCGGAAACGGTACCAGCCCATCGTCCACATGAAGGTGACGGCGACCGTCTGCCCGTCGAAGCCGACGTGGACCGACGGGAGACCGAGCTGTTCGTTGGTCTCGGCGATCTTGTGCGGCACGCGGCTGACGTTGAGCAGGTCCACGCCTCGCTGAAGCAGCGTGAGCGAGGCGGCCTGCGCCTCGAGCTCGGCGGCGGACGGCCCGGCCGGGGCCGCCTGCGCGTTCGGCGCGCCGCCATGTGGAGCCAGCGTCGTCTCGGGGTCATCGAGGGCACCGGGCTCGGCGGCGGCTATTGCAGCCTCTTCGGCCGAGATCTCCTGCGTATCCTCGAAGACGACGGCCGGGGGCGTCCGCCCGGCGAGCTCCGCCGCCTGAGTGACGACCGGCTCTGCCGGCGGCTCGGGGAGCGGCTCGTGCGCCGCGGCTGCGGCTTCGCCGACTGCCGCGGCCGCGGCGACAGGAGCCGTCTCTTCACGCAGTGCGGCGAGCTCGGCGGCGAACTCCGCCGGCGTCTCTCCCCAGGTGCGCTCGCCGGGCTCCGACGAATCGCCGGTGAGCTCGTTGACGACCGGGCCGGACGCGGGGATGAGCGGGACCACCGGGAGTGCCGGCGTGGCCATCGAGTCGACGCCGGGCGCGTAGGCTGCGGCGCCTTCGTCCGAGGCGTCCATGCGCGCCAGCCGGCCGGCGAGCTCCTGCTTTTCGGCCTCCGAGCGGGCGAGCTGCCCCTGCAACCGCTCGATCTCGGCGTCCTTGTCCTTGAGTGCCTTCCAGAAGGCGTCGCTCTCGCCGCGCGCGTCGCGCGGCGCCCCGGTACGCGTCTCGCGCACGCGGCCATTGTTGGCGGGCGTGGGAACGGCGGCCGGCGCCTCGTCGCCGAGGTCGCGCTTCTGGCCGCACAAGGAGCAGATGATCTGCTCCTCGCCGTCGGGGCCGACGATCGTCTGCGTCCACTCGCCCGCGAGGAGGGTGCGTCCACACTCGGCGCAGACCGCCTGGTCCTGGTCGTCCTTGTCGCGGCCGAAGATCCGTCCGAACATCATCACTCCTGTCTGCGTGCGGCCCCGCGGGACCGAAAAGCGCTGCAAGAAGGGACCATGATAGCAGACCGGGTGGCCCTACTCCTGGTCCTCGTCCTCCTCGGGCATGGTGTCGAACTGTGCCAGGACGTCGCGGGCGCGGTCGGCATCGGCCCCGCGCACGAGGATCCGGAAGGGGTAGATCCGGGGCACGGGATAGACGTCGCCGGAGCTCCCGCCGGAGACGGCGGACTCGATGCCCGCCTGCTCCAGGACTCCCCTCACGACGTTGGCCTGGCCGGCGTCACTGACTGTGGTCACGGGCACGAGTTCCATGGCGTCACCTCGCAGTCCTGATCGGCGGCGTCGCGGCGCGGCGCAGGCAGAGTATACCCACCGTGCGCGGCGCCCCCTCAGCCGTCGCCGTCGTGGCTCACGCGGCGCCGGCCGCCAGGTCGCGCAGGCGCTGCACGTTGAGCGCATCCGGGCCCTCGCCGTCGAAGCCCGGCACCTCGAGGATGCCCGGCAGGCCGGCGAGCGCCGGGCTGGTGACGATGGCGCGGAAGCCCTCGGCGCCGATCTCGCCCTCGCCGATGTTCTCGTGGCGGTCGCGGTTGGAGCCGATCGGCGTCTTGGAGTCGTTGAGGTGGAGCATGCCGAGGCGGTCGAGGCCGCAGGCGGCGTCGAGGCGCCCCAGCGCCTCGTCGAGTCCTGTGGCCGTGCGCAGGTCGAAGCCGGCCTCGAACAGGTGCGCCGTGTCGAGGCAGAGGCCGAGCCGCGGGTGCGCGCCGGCGGCGGCGATCAGCGCCCCGAGCTCGTCGAAGTCCACGCCCATCGTGCCGCCGGCGCCGGCGGTGTTCTCGAGCAGCAGGCGCACGTCCGAGCCTTCGCTTTCGGCGAGGGCGCGGAGCAGGGCCGCGCGCACGCGCTCGAGGCCGGCTGCGAAGCCCGCGCCCTGGTGCGAGCCGACGTGTGTGACGATGGCGTCGGCGCCGAGCTGCTCCGCCGCGGCCACGGCGCCGACGAGTGACGTCACCGACTTCTCGTAGAAGTCCTCGCGCGCGCTTGCGAGGTTGATCAGAAAGATGGTGTGGATGACGACGAAGCGGATCGGCGAGTCTTCACAAGCCTCGCGAAAGCGCTCCGCGTCCTTGTCCTTGTAGACGGTCGGCGCCCACGTGCGAGGGCTGCCGGCGAAGATCTGGATGGCCTCGCAGCCGATGTCCACGCCGTTGCCGACCGCCTTCCAGACGCCGCCCGACGACTTCACG
>Ga0118677_10004184_pt1 | contig 26566 bp, 23 predicted proteins | sample AliMusrvi5mmetaG_FD_86154 | JGI IMG/M metagenome (GOLD analysis project Ga0118677, IMG submission 86154) | reverse complement strand
AAAACCATTTTGCAATGAAAGCAAGAATTTATCAGGCAGCATTGAAAGCAGCACATAACGAACTGATCAGGTTATCAACACCCAAAGCAGCATAATGACTAAAACAATGCGTAACGTGAGTGATTAATGTTACAGGTTCACTGAATAAGTTTCAATAAAAGAAGTATTATTTAAATTGAGGGTGGATTACGTTTACAGGTTATCCTTTTTTGTTGTTAATTTGTATCTGAAAACTAACGATCCGAACCATGAAGACCTTTTTGAGAATACCCATCCTGCTGCTTTTATTATTCAGTTTTATACTGGCATCGGCACAGAATCCCTTCACCAAAGGGGTGAACCTGACCGGCTGGTTTGGAGCCAATAATGCACGGTCGCTTCCATTTAATAACTTCAACAAACAGGATCTGCAGAATATTAAAAGTCTCGGATGCGATGTGATTCGTCTGCCAATCACCCTTCATTACATGACCAATGGTGCTCCTGACTATCAGATTGATACGCTTTTTTACCATTATTTAGATCAGGTGATTGACTGGACTGAAGAGCTTCAGCTTAACCTGATTATTGACAACCATACCATTGAAGTAGCTACATCCAAAACGGTGGAAACGCCTCTTCTTAAGATATGGCCGCAGATGGCCCGGCATTACAAGAACCGTTCAACTTCCATTTTTTATGAGATACTGAATGAACCCAACACCATGCTTGAAAGTGACTGGGCTGCTATTCAGGCCAAAGTGGTTGATTCGATCAGGGTATATGATACCAAACATACCATCGTCGTTACGGGTGCAGATTGGGGAGGAATTTACGGAATGACGACGCTGAAGAAGTTGAGTGACCCCAATTTGATTTATTCCTTTCACTTTTACGACCCCATGTTGTTTACCCATCAGGGAGCATCCTGGGTAACTCCGTCCCAGGTTGACCTCGCAGGTGTGCCTTTCCCTTATGATGCTTCACGGATGCCTGCATGTCCCGCTTCGTTAAAAGGCACCTGGGTGGAGAGCTACATGAACACGACGTATAAAACGGATGGCACAGTGGCCAAACTAAAGAGTACCATTGATGGGGCGATAAAGTTTGCTGCCGCTAACGGGGTTAAGATCTATTGTGGCGAGCTGGGGGTCTTTAATTCAACAAGTCCTGATGCGGATCGGGTAGGGTGGTATAAGTCGGTTATTGGTTATTTGACTGCAAATGCTGTTCCATGGACGATGTGGGATTACCAGGGAGGTTTCGGATTGTTCAACAAAGGCTCCAATCAAATCTTCGAATACGACATCAACAGGCCCTTGGCTGAGGCAATCGGATTTGTAGCCCCTCCTGTCAAAGAATATGTGTTTAAGGCCGACACAGTTCCGTTTGATGTTTATACCGACTTTCCGGGCGACGATATCGTTGCAAATGTTCCCGGTACAGGAACCGCAGATTTATTCGCATCCGGCGCTAAAGTGGGCAGCTATTGCCTGTATATGACCGATCTGCCTCAATACAGTGACGTTGATTTTGATTTCAAACTGAATAAGGATATGTCCAGACTCGTGGCTGCAAATTACACCATCGATTTTTGGTTCAAGGCTGACTCTCCTGGGTCCAATGTCGTATTGAGGTTCCTTGATACCAAGACCACTGATCCTGCTGACCATCCCTGGCGAATGGATTTTACTGTCAATAGCACGGTTGCCGCCTTTGACGGCCAATGGCATGCGGTATCCATACCATTAAAAAGCTTTATTGATGCCGGTTCATGGGATGGAAGCTGGTTTAATTCCACCAATTCCTTTGACTGGAAAGCGGTAGATCGTGTTCAGATTGTTGCAGAAAATATGGCGCTTACGGGTAAAAAATTCTGGTTCGATCAGATCCGTATTAACGGAACCCCATTGTCAGGCGTTTCTGAAAACTCAACAACCAACAGTTTTCAGGCTAAAGCATTCCCCAATCCTTTTACCGATGAAACGACGATTGAATATGTTCTTCCTGAAACAACTAACGTGAATGTGAGTATTTTTTCGCTCGAAGGAACACTGCTGGCTACCTTAACTGATAGCAGGGAAACACCCGGAACCCATCAGATCAGGTGGACACCAGGGAAACAGGGAATTTCAGGATCAGCCGAAGGGGTTTATCTTTGCAAGATCAGTACTTCCAATCAAGGTACCGTGCTGAAACTGATAAAAAAGAACAATTAGAATTAAATTAACCTATTTGAGTAACTATATAGCATGGTTATTACATTGATTATGACTTACTTTAAAATTACACAGAGGTGCACTGAGGAGTCACAGAGATACACAGAGCATTGAAAATTAATTAATTATCTCTGTGGCTCTCTGTGTAAAACTCTGTGATTCTCTGTGTAACAAAACTATAAAACATTGATTTATTTGGAACAAAACAACCTAAATAGTTGTCGATATGAATAGAATTAATATTATGACCGGCCTTTTAATCGTACTGTTTGGCTGTACCTCCGGACAGAAAGTGGAGTGGGTGAGTACCACCAATACGCAGACATGGGTTTCGAATACTGGTACCATTACAACTAAAAGTAATGCTGCAGGGCAGGCAATAATTATTTCTCCTGATAGTGCAAAACAGACCGTAGATGGTTTTGGCGGTTGCTTCAATGAACTGGGCTGGGATGCCCTGCAGTCCTTAACCGAACAAAACCGGAAGGATGTATTGAAGAACCTGTTCGATACCATTCGGGGATGCCGGTTTACAATTTTCAGGATGCCTATCGGCGCTAACGACTATGCCGTGGACTGGTATAGTCATGATGAAACAGCAGGAGACCTTGAAATGAAGAATTTCAGCCTTAAGCGCGACAAACAGCGGCTCATTCCATACATCAAGGCAGCTCAGGGATATATTCCGGCTCTCAAAGTATGGGCCTCGCCATGGAGTCCGCCATCGTGGATGAAAACCAACAACCATTATGCCTGTGCTTCCAATAGTCAGGTTAATGATCTTCCGGCTGACCGGCAGGGTATTGAAATGACTACCCAGTTCAGGATGGAACCTAAGGTGCTGGAAGCCTATGCCCTTTATTTCGAAAAATTTGTTCAGGGCTACCAGAACGAAGGTATTCCGATTTCGGCATTGCATGTTCAGAATGAAATGAATTCGTGCCAGCCTTTTCCTTCGTGTATCTGGAGGCCGGAAGATCTGGCTACCTTTATTGGTAAGTACCTTGGACCACGGTTTAAAGCCGATGGAATTTCTTCACAGATATGGCTGGGAACGATTGAACGGCCTCAGATTGAACGGGTGGATACCATCCTTCAGAATAAAGATGCAGCGAAATACATCAAAGGAGTGGGTTTTCAGTGGGCTGGTCAGGGTGCTATTCCTGAGGTTCACCGTAAATATCCTGAGATGAAACTGATGCAGACCGAGACTGAATGCGGCGACGGATCGAACGACTGGAAAGCTGCAGAACATACTTTTGGCTTGATGAAGCATTACTTCAAAAACGGTGCAAATGCCTACATGTACTGGAACATGGTTCTCGACGAAACGGGCAAGAGCCAGTGGGGATGGAAACAAAACTCGATGATCAGCATCGATAAAGCTTCGGGCAAAGTAGTCTATAATCCTGAGTTTTACCTGATGAAGCACCTGAGCTATTTTGTGAAGCCTGGTTCAAAATATATCAAGGTTTCAGGAGATGAAAATTGCCTGGCATTCCTGAGTGACAATCATGTAGTTATTTTGTATCTCAATGCTGATGATGCTGATCAGTCCAAAACATTCATTCTTAGGGGACAAATGTTTACAGTTAGCGTGAAAGGAAAGTCATTCAATACATTCAAGGTGAAAATCTGAGACTTTTTGAAATGTAAGTCCACTTCGAAAGCCCCAAAATAAATAAATGCCACAAAGACACTAAGATACAAAGATGCACAAAGTATTTTTTATCAGATTTGCAGTTCATGTCCGCCAGATGGCGGATAGAGTCTTCCAGCCTTAGTGTCAAAAGAGGACTTCCCGGAATGGACTTAAGAATTAATTCTGTCGATCTGAAATCCGGGGGAAGGAAACAATAATCCAAGAAATTGGCAAATTGAGGTGTAGTCGAAAAAAAACTACTATTTTTAAAGCCGGATAATTGCAATGAAAAATTGTTCTCAGTTGATACTAATAGAGGAATTTTAAAGTTTAATATTAATTGCAATATTCTGCCTAATTAAACCAAACGAATGAGTAGAGATCTGCTTTCAATTATTATTCCGGCCTATAACGAAGAAAAGACAATTTCTTCCATTCTTGGCAAAGTATCTGAAGTTACATTGATTGGGAATCTGGAGAAAGAGATCATCATCGTGAATGATTGCTCCAAAGACCAAACGGCGGCGGCGGTCGGTCTTTTCATGACATCCAATCCGGAGGTCAATATTCGGCTTATTCATCAGCCAGTAAACATGGGTAAAGGTGCTGCCATTCATCGTGGTATTACTGAAGCAAATGGTGATTACCTGATCGTTCAGGATGCCGACCTTGAATATGACCCACGGGAATACAATGATTTGCTCAAGCCAATCGTCGAAGGTTTTGCAGATGTAGTATACGGATCACGCTTTTCAGGCGGGAATCCACACCGAATATTGTTCTACTGGCATTCGATCGGTAATAAACTGCTCACTTCCACCTCGAACATGTTCAGCAACCTTAACCTGACGGACATGGAAACGTGTTACAAGCTATTCAAATCAGATATTATTAAATCAATATCGCTAAAGGAAAAAAGATTTGGCTTTGAACCCGAGGTTACTGCCAAAGTATCCCGGATTCCGAATGTCAGGATATATGAAGTCGGTGTTTCTTATTATGGACGTACCTATGCCGAAGGGAAAAAGATAAGCTGGAAGGATGGCCTCCGGGCATTTTATGTCATTTTGAAGTACAATTTATGGGCAAGATAACGAGTAAAAATAAGGAAGTTACCGATGCTTTAGGTTATTCGACCCTTGCAAGTATTTCGGGTGCGGACAAGTTTAACCAATGGATGTATGAGACCATCAAACCATTCTGTAAAGGCCGGATTCTCGAAATCGGCGGCGGAATAGGAAATATCTCGCAATGTTTCCTGAAGGATGGAGAAGAGTTAACGGTTTCTGAATTACAGCCGGAGTACTGTGAGATTATTCGAAACAGGTTAGGAAATTCTCCGAATCTGAAGGGAATAATTGCAATGGACATTGTTGATCCGTTATTTGATACGAAATACGCATCCTTGTTTGGAAGCTTTGATTCGGTTTTTGCACTCAATGTGGTTGAGCATATTGAAGACCACAAACAGGCAATTGCCAATTGCAGGAAGTTATTAAAGAAAGGTGGTCACCTGGTCATCCTGGTTCCAGCATTTCAGGCTATTTATAATCATTTCGACACTGCCTTAGGGCATTACCGTCGTTATACCATAAAAACCTTGAGACCTGTTTTCCAGACAAACAACCTACCCATCGTTCACTTTCAGTATTTTAACCTGATTGGAATGGCTGGCTGGTGGGTGAGTGGTTCAGTGTTACGGAAAAAGATCATTCCTGAAGGTCAGATGAAATTGTATAATTTCTTCGTTCCTGTGTTTCGGATTATAGACCGGATTACAAATAAAGGGTTGGGCCTGAGTGTAATCATGGTGGGAAGAGTTGATTGAAATAAAGAAGAGAAAAAATAATAAGGAGACAGTAGACAGCAGATGGAAGACGGAAGACAGTCTTCGGTCTTCCTTTTCCTCTTCCCTTTTTCCTCATTCCTGTAATATTTAACAGATATTTGTGAATTTAGTTTCCCAACAATAAAATGAAAGAAATGAACCGATCAGAGAATAGTAAATTGATCAGATATGGCTTTATCTTTTTGATTGCCGGTCTGTTAATCAATTATATATACCGGATGGTTTTTAAGACCATTCCGATAGATAAGATCATTGTCGGTTCAGATATGGAAGGGTATTATCAGTACCTGTTTCATTTCTTCATCAAAGACTGGTCGCTTTTTGATCGTATGCCCTGGGCCATTCCTTATGGAGAAGGAAAAACGTTGAGTGTATTTACCTGTGGGTTGGCCATTCTCTGGTCTCCATTCTTCCTGATGGCTCATATAATCAGCATCTTCTGCGGTCTCCCTGCTGATGGTAAAACAGGTATCTATTATGGTTTTATTCAGGTTGGCGCGATTTTTTATACCTACATCGGACTGATTTTTATCTATAAGTTCCTTCGTGAATTCTTTGAGCATAAAATCAGCCTGATTACTACCGCATTATTCTTCCTTGCGACTAATGTATTCTTTTATTCCGTGCTGCTTGGCGGAGGAATGTCACATGTTTATTCGTTTTCAATGATTGCCATTTACCTTTATTACTGCAATCAGTTCTCGAAGGAGAGTTCACTAAAAAACCTTATTCTCCTGGGAGTCCCTTTTGCAATGGCAGTATTGATCCGTCCTACCAATATCATTTCAGGATTGTATCTTTTTCTATATGGAGTGAACAATTGGACTACCTTAAAAGAACGTTATACCTTCTGGGTGAAGAATTATTGGGCGATCATAGGATTACTGGTGATTGGAATAATTGTCTTTATACCACAAATGGCCTACTGGCATTTTGTAACAGGAAAATTTCTGGTGTATTCATACCAGGAGTATGGTTTCCCAAACTGGAATGCACCTAAATTTGGCATAGTTCTTTTCGGTAAATATAATGGCTGGCTCACTTATACTCCGATTGTATGGTTTGGTTTAGTTGGACTCTTCATCCTTTTATGGGAAAAGCAAATGAATAGTCTGGCTGTAATCTCAATCCTTATGATCTGCATTTATATCAATGCCAGTTGGTGGGTTCCTACATTTGCAGCAGCAGTCGGACAGCGGGCCATGATCGATTTCTTCCCATTTCTTGCCATTCCAATTGCGTTTACGATTAATCAGATTCAGGGAATGTCAAAGTCACTAAAGATAGCCTTTGGGCTTGTCATTCTTGTCTTTATATACTACAACATTCAGTTTGGATTTCGCTATGATTCAGGTATGTGGTGGGATTCGCCTATGAGCTGGACTAAATTCTGGACTACCCTGAAGTTTTAATTGTTATCAAATAAATTCGTTTCCGAAATCAGGTAATTGGGCCTTCTTTTATTTTCAATAAAGAGTTTGCCGAGGTATTCGCCAATGATACCAAGCATCAGCAGGTTAATTCCTCCTATAAACAGCACACTGAAAATGACGGAAGTCCATCCTGTAATAGCCCGATCGGTAAACAGATGGATATAGGCTGCATACAATCCATAAAGAAATGACAAAAGTGCTATGGCTGAACCAAGGTAAATGGAGATACGCAAAGGTTTCACGCTAAATGCAGTTACACCTGTTGTTGCGAATTTCAGCATTTTACTGAAGGTATATTTGGTTGTTCCTGCAAAGCGCTCATTCGCGGTAAATGGAATGACGGTCTGCCTGAACCCCATCCAAGGAATAATACCACGGAAGAAAAGATAGTTCTCGCTAAAGAGTTTCAATTGCTTTAATACTTTCTTATCGATCAGCCTGAAATCTGCCATACCGTTTTCGATATTGATATCCGAAAGCTTCCGCATGATCTGATAGAAAATACGTGAAGAGGTCTTCTTTGCAAAGGAAATGCTTTGGTGGTCGTTCCGAAGGGTATTCACGATCTCAAATCCTTCTTCCCATTTGCTGATCAGTTCAGGAATAACCTCAGGCGGATGTTGCAGGTCGGCATCCAGGCTGATGGCACAATCACCCGTAGCAAAATCATATCCTGCTTTAAGTGCATTCTGGTGACCGAAGTTTCGTGAAAATGAAATGTATTTGATTGCAGGATTGGCTTTTGCCAGCGAAAGTATCACTTCGAAAGTATGATCCTTACTGCCGTCATTCACATATATAATTTCGTATTGGTAGTTTTCAGGTAAATTCCTGATCAGTGTTTGGTTAAATGTTGTAAGGCCTTCTTCTTCTTCAAAACAAGGTACTATAACAGATATTTTCTTTCCTGATTCCATTAATTCTCTTTTATTTGGTAAATATACTTTAATTTGCATAACAATAATCCCAGGAATATGGAAGATTTCAGAAAGGGTATTTTATTGACCCTTGTATTAAGTTTTGTGGTTTTAATCTTTTTCTTCGGACCTTTGCTGAAAGATCCCAATCATGTATATTTTTCTCCAAATGGCGATGGTTTGAAATCGTATGTTGGTGCAGTTTACCATCTGCAACACGATACCACGCTGTTCAGGATGAATGCCATGAATTACCCTTATGGTGAAATGGCCTTTTTTACCGATTGCCAGCCAATGATTGTCAATCCGGTAAAAGTGCTGAGCAATCATGGTATTGACTTCAGACCATACATTGTCGGTATTATCAACCTATTTATGCTCCTTTCCATTGTATTGGGTGCATTATTTATTTGTCTTATTTTTCTTGATTTGAATGTTACCTGGTGGTTTGCTGCATTGGCTTCAGTTGGAATTGCTATGCTTTCGCCACAGATTGGCCGGTTAGGAGGGCACTTCTCGCTTAGTCATATGATGTGGCTTCCGATGCTTATCTGGCTATTGATGAGATTTGACCGCAACAAGTCATACTGGCTTTCTGCTGCGATAGGACTGCTTACATTTTTTGCAGCCGGAATGCATATGTACTTTTTTGCCCTGTTCGGTTTTTTATTCCTCTTTTACTGGGTTTATACCATGTATTCCAAACAAATGGACTTGCGCAATTATCAATGGGTAGTTCATCTTTTTATTCAACTCATACTTCCTTTGATACTGGTGCAACTCATTGTAGGATTTAATGATACGATTATTGACCGAACTACTCATCCCTGGGGATTCTTAAATTACAGGGCCAATCCAGCATCAGTATTATTGCCTTTGCACAAACCGTATGCACGATTCCTGATGAATATTGAGACCTTCAGGACTTTTGACTGGGAAGCCTTTGCATTTGTCGGACTGGTTTCACTCATTGGATTTATCACTGGCATTGTTCAAATGATTCGGCGCATAAAGCGGAAACAGGCTTGGTGGATGGTTTCAGAACATAAACTAATTACCGTCTTTTTCTGGGCATCAGTGGCATCGCTGTTGCTATCGTTCAGTATTCCATTCAATCTGGGACTGATGTTCCTGTTGGATTATCTTGGACCAATCCAGCAACTGCGGGCATTGGCACGTTTTTCATGGTTGTTTTATTACGTGCTCAATATACTGGTCTTTTATGGGATATTCAGGATTCTGAAAAAGGGAATACCGATGAAAATACTTGCAATACTTGCACTTGCTTTTCTTTTCTATGATGGTTATTTGAATATCAGCGAATATGCACCAAGAATGAATAACCGGGTTGCTGAGCTTGAAGATAAGGCCAATACTTCACCTGAAAATGCATGGGTATCACTAATTGATAAAAATAAATATCAGGCTATTCTGCCGCTCCCTTATTTTCATGTCGGTTCCGAGAATGTTTGGCTGGAGGCTAAATGTGATATTCTGCGTCAATCCTTCATCGTTTCACTGAAAAGCGGTTTGCCATCGATGGGGGTAATGCTAAGCAGAACATCCTTGTCCCAAACCTATAAAAGTCTTGCATTGGTTAGCAATCCTGTTTCACCTTTTCAGATCATAAAAGATCTGCCCAATAAGAAACCGCTGCTTCTGATGGTCGATAATTGCAATGACCTGACTACTCCCGAAAAGAACCTTGTACAGCATTCATCTTTGGTATGGAAAGGCCCTAAATTTGCGTTTTACGAGCTTCCTGTCGTGAAGCTTGATTCTATTGCATTCCAGGGCGAAAAGGCCTTTGCAGCTGAAATGAAGCCTATTCATGAAGGGACAATGGACAGTACAAAGATCCTTTTCTACAATGGGTTTGAAAAGAGTCCGCAAAAGGAATCATTTTATGGTTCAGGTGCTTTTTCAGGAGAAATAAAGAACTGGAACAGGATTGTGGAGGAAAAGATCAGGAACGGAAAACCAGGCGATGCATGTGAAATTCTATTTTGGGTAAAAGGTTACCAAACTGACCTCATGCCACGTACTGTATTTGAGTTTATTCAGAAAAACGGAGAACAGACCGTCGATTATAAATACGATCAGTTCCAGCATTTCTATTGTTCACTGAAAGACGGATGGATGAGAATCAAAATCCCATTTGTACTGAAAACAGGAAATGATCTGATTATGCTTGCAATACGAAACACCGATTTAAAGAAATTCCCGCTAGTAGTTGACGAAGTGATTATTCGGAAACAGCTTTAACCAGTCTGTAAACTGATTCGTTGGTCGCTTCGTTGAAGAATGTACGGGTTAATTCATATTTCTCAGGAAATAAGGCTTTAGTGTCTGCAAGGAAAGTTTCCTTCAGGTTTTCGTTTTCCAGGTAGATGTAAACCGGTTTGTTCGTTTGTTTAATGGACGGTTCCCTGCCCCAGAAATTTACTGTTTTATCCCAGGGATAATAGATGTAAGTGTCGGGAAACAGTTTTGCCAGAACAGGTTTAAAATACTCGTGTTGTCTGCCTGACCAGCCATAACTGCACATCAGTGCATATTCAGGGGTCGGGCATCCGTAAGGGCCCGGGACAAGAAATTTTATGGCATCTTTTTCTATGGTCTGCATATAGTGCAATGCCGGCATTTTCTGTACCTGTTCCTGGTCAAGATGTTCTGAGAGACTATGGATGACAGGTAATTGATTTGTAAAATAGATGGAGACAAATAAAACAATTACTACCTGAGGAATTTTATACTGTGAAATCATTGTATTTAATGGCCTTACAAATTCCATGATCAGCATAACTGAAAGAGGAAGAAGCATCAGGGCAGGAATGAAATACCGGAATTCAAATTGTTTGCATACAATGGCTACCTGAATAGCTGTTGCGGCAAGTATTCCAAGTGAAATCCGCTGTAGCAGTGTAAAACTGTTATCTTTTCGCAGAAAGTATAAGATGATCAGAACGGCCAGCAAAATCAGGATAATACAGAAGAAATAGGTATTTTCATTCCATAAATACCTGAAGTTTGGAACGATGGTTTCCCATTTTAAAATGTTGCTTTCCCCTTTTCCATATTGCCCGCTATGCAGAAATAAACCTTTTATCCATCCCCAGAAAATATGTATCTGCAGTGTTACCGGAAATGCCATGACAAAGAATGAGCCGATTGCTGTTAACGAATACCACATCTTATTTCGCCAGGTTTTAATGACGATTAATGGTATGATCCAGATTGGAAAATAGGTAAGTTTAATGGATAACCCAAAGGCAGAAATTAAACCAAACCAAATACCGTGTTTTTTCGAATCCTCCTCTTCTTCAGGCTGATAAATCAGTTTTAACAGAAGGAGTGACAGAAACATGACTGGTATAGGGATCAGGTTTTCTGGAGTAATCCTTCCGATATTTCCAAAGATAATGTTCGTGAATAGTGGTGAAAGCTGCAGAAGAAATGCGTAGGAGATGCTGTTTGTAATACGGTAGGCAATTTTCCCAACGTAATACATAAAGACGACAACAACTCCTGTTAAAACAAGATTCAAGACCCGAAGATACAGATCGGCATTGGCCAGAATATCTTCATTAAAGGGAACCTGATGAACCCTGAACAGGTACAAACCTCTGAAAACAAGTGCAGCGAGAACCTGTAACGGTGTGCCGGGATTATCAATGTGTCCAAGCATAAACTTACCATCGGCAATACTCAGTCCACTGATGAAATAAATGTATTCAGGATCGGCTGAGCGCAGTGAAAATAGCCCTGTAACCTGGTGAATGTAGCTACCCAGAAAAAAATAGGCAAATGGTGCAATCAGCAATAATAGAATTTTCTTTGAATCCATGGTCCTTATTTTTTGAAGATTGGGGAGTTTATAATTCCCCATTTCTGAAGTCGGTATTGAATCGAAGTTTTTAGAACTCCAAGTCCGTATACCGAACTGTTTTTGATGTTGATGCTCGAAGCATCATCGAAATACTTGGTGGGGCAGGTGATTTCGGCAATTTCGTATCCTGCAAACCAGATCTGTGCAAGCATCTGGTTGTCGAATACAAAGTTATCTGAATTGGCATTGTAGTTCACCTTTTCGAGCACTTCACGCGAAAATGCACGGTAACCAGTGTGGTATTCCGAAAGCTTGGCACTCATTAAAATATTTTGAAACAAGGTTAATAGTCGGTTAGAAACATATTTATACCAGGGCATACCTCCTGCCATTGCACCTTTTCCCAGAATGCGCGATCCCAATACAACATGATAAAGCTCATTGGCAATCAAATGACTCATAGAAGGAATTAATTTGGGAGTGTATTGATAATCTGGATGAAGCATAATCACGATATCTGCATTCAACTCGAGTGCTTTGTTATAGCACGATTTTTGATTGCCGCCGTATCCCTTGTTTTGCTCGTGCCTTATGATGTGCTGAATGCCGAGTCTCTGAGCTTCCTTGATGGTCTCGTCTTTACTATTATCGTCGACCAGAATAACTTCGTCTACAATGGTAAAATCAATTTCCTGATAAGTTATCTCGAGAGTTTTTGCTGCATTGTAAGCTGGTAAAACCACCACAACCTTCTTGCCGTTAATCATTCTTGTTTTTTCTGTAAATATAGACGGATTTCTATAAAATGGAAAGCCTGTGAGGAAAGTAATAACAACAAAAAAACCCTGAATAACGGAAGGCAAAATTTCAACAGAAGTCGAAATTTCGGCGCGCCATGACATTAACGCAAACCTTCCGCAATCAGAGTTTTATATCTTAATTTGACTGATCCGATCAGTCAGGAAGTTATAACAACTCAAATACGGACTTGTTTGCTGCCTGTCGTTCTTATTGCCGTGGAAGGGCATAATTCAGTATATCTTCTCTTGTAATAACTTTATCACATAGGATGATCAGTCGTTCGATGACATTCCTGAATTCACGGATGTTCCCTGTCCATCGCATATTCTGCAGTTCACTGATGGCATCGGGTTCAATCGTTTTCTGAGGAATCCCGTATTCGGAACAGATCAGGTCGATGAAATAATCACTTAATAGGGGAATGTCTTCAATACGTTCGTTCAGATCGGGAACGTGAATCAGGATAACACTCAGACGATGGTATAAATCTTCCCTGAAGTTATTCATTTCAATCTCGCGCGAAAGATTTTTATTGGTAGCTGCCACCACCCTTACGTCAACTCTGATTTGTGTATCTCCACCAACCCTGTTGATTAAGCTATCCTGCAAGACACGCAATACCTTTGCCTGTGCCGAAAGACTCATGTCCCCGATTTCGTCCAGGAAGATGGTTCCGCCGGTGGCCTGCTCAAACTTGCCTTTACGTTGTTTGATTGCCGATGTAAATGCACCTTTTTCGTGTCCGAACAATTCACTCTCAATCAATTCAGAAGGAATGGCAGCACAGTTTACTTCGATGAAAGGTCCATCGGAACGGTTACTCTTTTCATGCAGTCGTCTTGCTACCAACTCTTTTCCTGTACCATTCGAACCGGTAATCAGGACACGTGCATCGGTGGCTGCAACCCGGTCTACCATATCTTTAACCTTTTGGATGAGGGGCGAATGACCAACAATATCATATCGTTTCCCGACTTTCTTCCGTAAGACCTTAGTCTCGGTAATCAGGTTAGACTTGTCCATTGCATTACGGAGGGTAATCAGCAAACGGTTTAAGTCAAGCGGTTTTTCAATAAAATCGAAAGCACCCTTTTTGATTGATTCAACTGCTGTATCAATGTTCCCGTGTCCTGAGATCATCACCACAGGTGTGTCGTGGTTCAGATCTTCGATCTTTTGCAAAACTTCAATGCCATCCATTCCCGGCATTTTAATATCACACAGGATCACATCAAAATCATTGGTCTTGATAAGTTCCAGTGCCTTAATCCCATCTTCGGCCAACTCTACCTGGTATTTTTCGAATTCAAGGATTTCTTTTAAAGTGTTGCGTATGCTGCGTTCGTCGTCGATGACCAATATTCTTGACATGATGCTTTTTTTAAGTAATAAAATTGCCCGAATTTAACTGAAAATAAGTTCGTACAAAATACCTTCTCTAAGGGCATAATCAGTTTGGTATATTTTCTGAATGTTTAAACGTTCAATTACCAGTTTTATGAAAATTACTGAAGGAACAATCATCTCTATGCGGATGGACTCAAGACCTTTCATTAGTGTTCGTTCAATTGTTGTTGAATGGATCAGCAAATGGTAAATCCTTTCAAAATCTTCCATCCCGATCTCCTGCCGGATTCTTGTTTTCGTACCAGGATCAGTCTGATCGATCAGATCAGCCAGCGAGTCGAAAGCTCCCGAACAGCCGATCAGCATGGAGGCCGGAGTATGTTCCAAATGTTCCCACAATGGTCCAAGCCGATCTGAAAACCACTTGTTGATTTCTTGAATTTCTGATAAAGTAATAGGGTCGGATGGAGGTATTTGTTCAATGATCCTGGCCATCCCAAGTGGAAAGCTTTGTTTCCAGTTAGGTTTCCCGGTTTCAGTCAGTATAAATTCATTACTACCACCACCAATGTCCAGAATAAGCGAATGATCCTGAATTTCCCCAAAAGACAACTTCACCCCCTTGAATATTAAATCGGCTTCGTGATCTCCTGAAATTACCAGCAATTCAATACCTGTTTTTGCTTTTACTTCCTTCAGAAACCAATCCTTATTTATAGCTTCACGGATAGCCGAAGTTGCAAGGGCAATCACTTCTGAAGCCTCGTATTCTTTTATTCTGACTTGATGTTCACGAAGGGCTTGTATAGCTCTTTGCAAACCATCTTCAGCCAACCGGTTCTTTTCGATTCCTTCCTTGCCGAGTTTTACAACCTCTTTCCCCTGGTAAAGAATCTGAAAGGATTGATTGCAGTATTCAGCAATCAGCAAATTGCAGGTATTGGTTCCAAGGTCGATAATTGCTACTCGTTTGTTCATGAGTTTTAGAGTAGTTGCAACTTCTTGTTCCGATATAAACTAATCCCTACCCGGTCGATGTGTTCCACCAATTCTTTAGTACTGATGGTATGATAATTTAAAACGTCAATTTTATATGGCAGGATGGTTTCTTCATTGAGCTCGTAACTGATGCGGGTCACTATATCGGCATGCAGGTACTCTCCTTTTAAGGCTATGTCAATATCGCTGCCGCTACGGAATATTCCCTTTGCACGGCTTCCAAATAGGATTGCTTCGTTTACTTCAGGGTATTTAATGAGGACTGAAACAATGATTTTCAGATCATCCTGTTGCAATCCAAGGGATTCAGTCATTAATTTTTTGCTTTAAGTTTTGAAACAACTGCATCAATAATGGAAAATACCGCTCATGAATCAATTCTTCCACTTCGGTGGCTTTTTCTTCGTCATAGGTATGAGCTGTCAGGTTCCGATCAAGCAACAAATTCATCCAGACATGACCGTTTTCAATCAATCCTATTTCAAAGGCCTTTTTTATCGCACTTCGTGGTGTATTTACATCAATGAAACCTTGTTCCTCCAGATAATCCTTCAGCACATTCCATGCCAATTCATAGCTCATTTCGAAAAATTGAATAATCCCTGCTTTTTGTAACAGATCGGGATCATCAATCGCCAAAGCATTCTCCAGATGTCCCATTGCTTTTTCGAAATTCTTAAACCTCTGCTTCCAACGAATATCATTGTTTTCCATGACCTAAACAATTAACTTGTTCAAATGAAATTGCCTGAATTAATAACCGCTACAAGTTAAGCCATTAAAAGTAATTTTCAAATTACATACAGCGGGAATGTTCAATTATTATTGATCATGGTCATATTTCCCTTCCAATATATAATACAAAAAGGCCGGTAATTACCAGCCTTTCTTTGTATTGTATTTTTACCCCTGACAGGGTTTAAAGCCCTGTCAGGGGTAAAGTATCTACTTAAAATAATCCGTCTATAGATAAATATCGTTCACCAGTATCGTAGGCAAAGGTGAGTATTTTTGATCCAACAGGCAGTTCTGTAATCTTTTTGGCAACAGCAGCCAGAGAAGCGCCTGAAGAAATACCAATAAATAATCCTTCTTCTTTGGCGGCCCGTCGTGCATAATCGAATGCCTCGTCTTTCGACACCTGTATGGTACCATCAAGCGTATCGGTATGCAGATTAACCGGAATAAAACCGGCGCCAATTCCCTGGATCGGATGTGGTCCAGGTGCTCCACCACTGATCACAGGAGATAATTCAGGCTCAACAGCAAAGGTCTTAAGTTTTGGAAAGTGGCGTTTCAGAATCTCTGATACTCCTGTAATATGACCTCCTGTGCCAACACCTGTGATCAGGTAGTCAAATCCTTCGGGGAAATCAGCTAATATTTCCTGAGCGGTTTTCATTTTATGGACATCAATATTAGCAGGGTTATCAAACTGAGAAGGAATCCATGCATCAGGTGTTTCGGCAGCCAGTTCATTAGCTTTTGCAATAGCGCCTTTCATACCCAGTTCACGTGGGGTCAATACCAGTTCTGCACCATAGGCCGTAAGAATTCTCCTGCGTTCAATACTCATCGATTCGGGCATAACCAAAATCAACTTGTATTTCTTTACTGCAGCAACAAGGGCCAATCCTATGCCTGTATTTCCTGAAGTAGGTTCAATCAGGACACTTCCTGTTCTTAAAATACCTTTTGATTCAGCATCTTCGACCATCGAAAGAGCGATACGGTCTTTGATACTGCCGCCCGGATTGGTTTTTTCGAGCTTTACATACACTTCGTATCCTTCAGGATACAGATTGTTAATGCGGACCATTGGACTGTTCCCAATGGTTTCCAGAATGTTGTTTACTTTCATTTTAGTGTCTTTTTTAGGGTTATAAACAAAAAAAGCCTTCCGGGGTTCGGAAGGCTTCGATATATTATCTCTTTTTCTTGTTTCAAATCAACTTTGAAAGCATACCTTCTCCCGTCTGTTCGTAACAGCAGCACATATACATAGTGGAGAAATTTACTTTCATCGTTATCTTATTGTTGTTACAAGTTTAGTGAAAAAATGATATAAAATACATTTTCATCCTTTGTTTTAATTCTTATAGAATAACCATTTAACGATTTCTTTAAGATTCACTTTTTTACCATACATCAGAATACCTGTACGGTAGATTTTTCCTGCCATCCAGATGCTTCCCAAAATAGATCCCAACAATATAGCCATCGAAAGGATGATTTGCCAGGCAGGCACCCCGAAAGGTATTCGTGCCACCATGATTATCGGCGAAGTAAACGGAATGATTGATGCCCAGAATGCAAGTGGTCCCTCCGGATTTTTAGCGACTGCAAACAGGATGATGATCGAAAAGATTAACGGCATCATAACAGGCATCATCATTTGTTGTGCATCCTCGTCACTGTCAACCGCGGAACCAATAGCTCCGTAAAACGAAGCATAGAGTATAAATCCACAGATAAAATAGAAGAACATGGCGAAGATAATCAACGGAATGTTTAGCCCTCCGATCATATGAAGAATCTCAAGAGTCGCATTTGTTTGTGCAGGGGCAGCTGCAGCTATTTGATCCACTCCTTGCGATGCCATGATGTTTTGCGCCTGCACCACCGTTTCATGCGATCCGTGACCTGCGAATGATCCCACTCCGGTGGCTATTGCAATGGAAAGAAAGATCCAGATGGATATTTGAGTCAGGCCTACCAGTCCAATCCCGACAATTTTCCCGAAGAGAAGTTGAAAAGGTTTAACCGACGAAATGATTACTTCAACAATCCGGTTCGTTTTTTCTTCCATAACTCCTCTCATAACCATAAGGCCATACATGAGGACAAAAAAGTACATCAGGAATCCGGCCACATAGCCAATAGCCATGGCAATCTCAGTGGAGCTTTTCACCGCTTTTCCCTCTTCACCCAGCTTAATGGTTTCTACCGTAATACTGGTCTTCGTTGCAGCAAGTTTCTTTTCAAGATCAGGCACTCCGGTTTGATCAACCACCGCCTTACGCTTATCTCCTTCTATAATGTTTTCAATGCGATTGGTAACCAGGTTTTTAATATCGAATGTGATTTGTTTGTCCGAGATCATCTCCGCCCGGCTGGTCGTAATTATATTTTCAGGAATATATAGGATGGCATAATACTTGCCTGATTTGAAGTCTGTTTTTAATCCCTGGTATTCCTGCTCCGGGATATAATGGAACTTGGTAAACTGGTTGCTCTCCAGCTTATTAAGTACCAGGCTGGTTGGATCATAAACGGCAATGGTACGTTCTTCCTTATCGTCCATCGTAGCCAGGTAAGTAGGCAAAACGGTCAGTGCACCCATAATCAGGGGGAACAGCAGAGTCATAATGATAAATGACTTTTTCTTTACACGGGTCAGATATTCGCGTTTTAAAATTAAGAGTGATTTATTCATGGCTTACAGTTTAATTTCACGGTTATTTTGTTCGACTACCTGGATAAAGACATCGTTCATGCTCGGAATAATTTCCTTGAACGATACGATCTCGAACTGATTCATAAGTATTTTTAATAACTCGTTGTTCGAATTACCATTCAAAAACTTAACTTTCATTTGTTTCTGATGTTCACTGGTCATATGTTCAAGTACCTTGAAATTGGCGCCCAGATGATTGTCCAGATCAGGGGTATCTCCGCGGTAAATCACTTCAAAGGTATTCGTCTTGAATTTTTCCTTAACCTGATCAATCTGTCCGTCCAGGATTTTTTTCGATTGGTTGATCAGTGCAATGTGGTCACAGATCTCTTCAACCGACGACATATTATGGGTCGAGAAAATGATGGTTGTCCCGTTCTTTTTCAGTTCCAGGATTTCATTCTTGATCAGGTTGGTGTTAATCGGGTCAAAGCCTGTGAAGGGTTCATCAAATATCAATAGTTTAGGCTCATGAATAACCGTAGTGATAAACTGAACCTTTTGAGCCATCCCTTTCGATAACTCTTCAACCTTTTTACCCCACCAGGCCTGGATCTCAAATTTCTCGAACCAGAACTTGAGGCTTTTTAAGGCATCCCGTTTAGACATCCCTTTCAGTTGGGCAAGATAGAGCGCCTGTTCGCCTACCTTCATCTTTTTATACAATCCGCGTTCTTCGGGCAAATACCCGATCTGGGAAATATCCTCTGACCGTATGGGTCTGCCTTGAAAAAAGAGTTCACCACTGTCGGGAGCGGTTATCTGGTTGATGATACGGATCAGGGTAGTTTTCCCTGCACCGTTTGGCCCCAGCAACCCAAATACTGAAGCTTCCTTTACCGTTATGCTGACCGAGCTCAAGGCCACATGGCCAACAAACTCTTTTACTACATTATTTGCCTGAAATATATCCATGATTGAAAATTTGAAAACTTTGTAATCAGTGTCGAATGAGCGAATAATGTTACAAAGAAAAAAATGCTTTTCAAAAAAAAAGCAAATAATAAAATATTAAGATCATTCAGAGTACCCAATTCCAGGAATGATTTCGATTCGAAATCTAATCGTTGCCATGAAATTGCATTTAATACTGGTTTATAAAAGTGATCAGCCAAAAACTCATGCCGAATGATGAATCCTGAATTTTGGAGTTGGAGCAATCCTGCTGATTCTGAAGTTATAAATGTGCCTTACAATCGTTATACCGAGGTATGGATCGGGTTAGTATTTGAGTATACCATAAGATTAGATTAAGATTAGAATAAGTGTACCTTATTTATTCTTGAACACATAAGGTACACACAAGCTATACTTAAGGTATACACAAGGTATACACAAGGTGACACTCCGATATACCCTGAGTAGCACCTTGACAAGACAGATTCTTAACTCTTTCAGCCTGTTTTTCGGGGACATACGGCTCAAGGAATAGTTTCGAAAGATTTAATGGGATTCAATTATTAACGCTGAGATTGAAGTGCGGTTTTTATCTAAATTACCTGGTGGATTTTGCCGAAATTCATAACTTTACCAAGATTTGTAAATAAAGGCTATGCAAAATACAGTCGAACTATCTTACGAGCAATTCACACAATTAATGGAGAAGTAAATAATCAAAATGGACAATTTTGAATTCAGGCGGGAAATGATCATATTTGAATAAATTTTAAAGAGATGAGCACAACAGACTTGATCAGAAACAATATTATAGATAAACTATTAACAATTTCAAATGAGGATTATCTTTCTGCGCTTTATCAGTTAGTTAATGCGAGTTCGGTGGGTCAGGATAAGGTGCAAATCTCTGAGGAGCAAATCATCATGCTCCAATTAAGTGATGAAGACATTGTAAACGGGAGTTTAATCGAACAATGCCAACTCGATAAAGATGATTTACAATGGTTAAGCGAACAGTAGTTTGGACAAAAACAGCCGCCAGGCAAAGAAGGGAAGTTTTAAAATATTGGACCAGGCATAACGGTTCGACACACTATGCCGAAAAATTAATCAGCATAACAGCCAGTCAGATACAAATCATCCTTAATCATCCGGAATCGTTTAAATCAACAACTTATGAAGGAACAAGAGTATCTGCAATTGAACATTTTAGTGTCTATTACAAACTGACCAAGGATAAGTTAATCATCACCGCATTCTGGGATAATCGTCAGGATCCCCAAAAGCTATTGGAATTAATTAGAAGTTAAGAAAATCGTTTTTCTACTTTAATTCCCTTATACAACATCTCTTTCCGCTGTGAACAGGGTGAAGTGTACGCTTCCGTATTGGCGTAAATCTTTGAAGTTGGGATGATGCGAATAGTCAAATTGCCCTGAATGTTCGAGAATAAACAAGCCTCCAGGTTTTAGCAGATGGTTGTTGAAAATAAGGTCGGCAACCTCTGTAAATTTAGGATGATCGTAGGGAGGATCGGCGAAAATCAAATCGAATTGTTCGTTTATCCTTTTTGCAAATACAAATACATTCGACTTTACCAGACGAATATTCTTCTCCCCAAGCTTTTCGATCACCTCCTTGATGAATTGAAGATGTGCAGGGTTGATTTCCACGGCAGTCACATCGGTACAACCACGTGATGCGAACTCATAACTGATGCTTCCGGTTCCCGAGAACAAATCAAGCGCCTTGATCTCTTCAAAGTCAATTGAATTTTGCAGTACATTGAAGAGACTTTCCTTAGCCATATCGGTAGTTGGCCTGGCTTTAAACGTTTTTCCCGGACTAAAGACCCGTCCTCTGTATTTTCCTCCAACTATACGCATAGATAAGTGTTTAACAAGCTTATGACCTGATGTTTTTGTATTTTATCAAACAGATTACCGTAGTTGAAATCGATGGAAGGTTTCAGAAAATGGATGTTGCTGACGTATTTCTTTAATAACCTGACGTAGCTTGAATCATCGGCCACAAAGCCCCCGATGAGGATTTCGTCGCGCTCAGGGTCAAATTGCAGGCTTTGCCAGATGTTTAAGGTATAGTATAGAAAGTCGGTCTCGTTTTTGAAATAGAAGCTGTTGTAGATTTCAATCTGTGTACCCCGAATGGCTACCATCCGGATATATTTATTTTCGAAATTGATCAGGAGTGAATTCTTTTTCTCGTTTCGCTGATTGTTTGTAGCCGAAAGTAGGGGAACTGATTTATGCATGAACTGGAATTCGGTGTATTTTCGGTTCAGGAAAGTCATCAACTCCTTTGGGTAACTGTAAACCAGCTTATAATTAAACCCGGGAAGATCTTCAGCCCGAATGTCTTCATTGCGGCTTATTTCGTTGGTTAATGCAGCAATTTTCATCAAATTTGAGGGATCAGAATATTCCTTTGGGATCAGTGTGGCATTATTGGTAGAGTAGGAAATTGAAACACTTTGATAGGATGCATTCAGTATTTCTTCTGCTTCAAAGATTGATTCAACCTTTTTGGCGAGGAACTGAAGCTTGCCTACTACAAGCGGAATATGCTGAAAGACAATATATTTATGTTTTCTGATATTCAGAATACAAAAAGAAAATCCGTCAAGACCAATCTGGATGGACAGGTGATATTCTGAAGTATGTTTTAAATCGAACGATTCGTCAATACTGTTTATTTCACGCATAAGGAAAGATTATTCCCGGTAACCGGCCTAAATGTTTGTTTCTTTGAGGGCACAAAATTTATCCCGGAAGTTAGTCATTTGATTAATAAAGAACTGTTCTGATTCACCCAATAGAGGTTATGTGCAAATTTATATAAAAAATAAGTTGAAATCTTTTGTTTTGTTTTATTTTAGCTGTTTATGATAAAAAATCACATCCAGAAAGAAATCGTCAGGAATTTAGACAAATCACCTACCCCAGGGCAGGAAGAGCTTTCTGTGAAACTCGCCGATTTTATTGCTGAATCTGATCCTGATGCGGTCTTTATTCTGAAGGGGTATGCCGGAACCGGGAAAACGACCATGCTTAGTTCGTTGGTAAAGACTTTTAATCTGTTCAAATTCAGATCGGTATTACTTGCTCCTACGGGTAGGGCGGCAAAGGTTCTTTCGGGTTATACGGGACACAATGCTTATACCATCCATAAAAATATTTACAGACAACAATCGTCAAGTGACGGAATGGGACGTTTTGTCCTAAATAAAAATCTGTTTAAAGATACCTTTTTCATAGTCGATGAGGCTTCGATGGTTCCAAATACAAATGCCGAGTCTTCTATCTTTGGCTCGGGACGGCTCCTCGAAGACCTGATCGAATACGTGTATTCCGGCACCAATTGCAGGCTGATCCTGGTGGGCGATACCGCACAACTTCCGCCTGTAGGGCTTGATGTGAGTCCTGCATTATTAAAAAAAGAGCTTGATTTTTACGACCGAAAGGTTTTTGAATATGAATTGACCGAGGTGGTCAGGCAGGATCAAAACTCAGGTATTTTATACAACGCTACCTTGATCCGAAACATGATTACAAGCGGTTATCTGCCTTCTGGTTATTTTCACCTGGAGTGCAAACAGTTTAATGATATCCGCAGAATTGGTGGAGCAGATCTTATAGAAGAGATTTCGACCTGCTACAGTAGTTTTGGCCTGTTTGAGACCATTATAGTCACCCGGTCGAATAAACGTGCCAATAAATTTAACGAGGGCATACGGAGCACTATTCTATACAAAGAGGCCGATATATCAGTAGGCGATCTGATGATGGTGGTGAAGAACAACTATTTCTGGCTTGAGGCAAATGAACGGATTGATTTTATTGCCAATGGCGATATTGCGGAGATTATCGCCATCTATAAATACGAAGAATTGTATGGCTTCCGGTTTGCCAATGTCAGCCTGCGCCTGATCGATTATCCCGATATTGAAATTGACTGCAAGATTATACTGGATACCATAACCATCGAATCGGCTTCGTTGACCAGCGAACAGAACCGCAAGTTGTATGATGCGGTATCCGAAGATTATATGGACCTCCGAAGCAAGAAAAAGCGATGGGAAAAGGTGAAGGAGAATCCGTATTTCAATGCCCTACAGGTTAAATTCGCCTATGCCGTCACCTGTCATAAGGCCCAGGGAGGACAATGGAGGGCTGTATTTGTAGATCAGGGTTATGTGACCGAGGAAATGATTAATCTGGAGTTTCTACGCTGGCTATATACCGCATTTACGCGACCGACAGAAAGGCTTTATCTGGTGAATTTCAATAAGGAGTTTTTTGAAGGATAGGAAAAAGGAATGAGGAAAAAGTCATTGGGAAAAAGGAATAAGTATTCACCTTGATGATGATGAGAAAATTGGATGTTTTGAAACAAATGGAAAGGCGGAATTGTACTACACTGAAGTTTCTCTGAATGTTTTTTAATAATTTTCACATATGTTCCAAAGTGACTTATCATGCAAATAAATAATGAGATACTAAACGATTTTATTAATTGTCACTACAAGGCTTACCGAAAAAGTAAGAACCAATTTGGAATTATTTCTGAATACCAAATACTTTATAATCAACTAAGGCAAAAGGGAAAAGAAAATTTCGAAAGAATTATTTCAAAGAAAAAAAGTTTTGTCGGCTACAACCCTAATAGTGATAATCCTGCTCACAAAGAAGGCATCTCATTAAACATCAAATTTGCCAATGCTAATATTGACATAACTTTAGATGGAGTTGAATTTACAGGCAAGAAGAACATCATACCAATTTTTATCACTCCATTTGAAAAAGTTACTACTGCCGATAAATTATTCATTTGGCTGCAAGCCACATTCATTAAAAATGAGTTTAATATTCAAATTGATAATTGTATTATAGTTTTCGGAACAAATTCCAGACAAACGAAGATTAAGTTTTCGTCCCTCACAAAATCTATTAAAAAACTAACACGGGAGGTGAATAAAATTTTAGCCAACTCAAATGCTCCTATATTTTTTAAAAACACCCATTGCCAAATATGTGAATTCCAGAATATTTGTCTTGAAAAATTAATCGAAAGGGATGATTTAAGCCTTTTGACAGCATTAAAGCCAAAAGAAATTCTTCAAAAAAATAACCGAGGCATTTTTTCAGTTAAACAATTATCTTATACATTTCGCCCAAAGAAGAACCCATATAGAAAAAGGAAATTTTTGCCCGAATTGAAAGCTTTAGCAATTCGGGAAGGTAAAACATTCATCCAAGAAATACCCATATTAATACAAATTGAAACAGAAGTCTATTTAGACTTTGAAGGGATATTAGATCGAGGGTCGAATTATCTCATTGGCGCTATTTTAAAAACAAATGAAGTAGTGACAGAGTATTCATTTTGGGCAAATAACGAAGAGGAGGAAACGGGTATATTTATTGAGTTAATTCATTTATTAAAGCCTTTGAATAGGTTTGCGATTTACCATTATGGTTCATATGAGATTCAAGCATTGAAACGCATTTCTCAAAAATTGACCACTGAACAACAAGAATTCTTGAAAACTATGATTGACAAGTCATTCAATGTCTTGAATATTTTCTCAGATTGTATTTACCCGCCAACTTATTCAAATAGTCTAAAAGAAATCGCAAGATTTTTAAAATTTGAGTGGACTGAAAAAGATGCCTCAGGATTACAGTGTACTGTGTGGAGATACTATTGGGAAACATCAAATAGTAATGAATTAAAAAACAAGTTGATTACCTATAATCTTGAAGATTGCAGGGCATTGATGGTGGTTAAAGATTGGATTGCCACAGTTGATAAAAGAGAGAATTACAAGCAATTAACTTCAAATTTAAAATCAGAACATATATTTAAATGGGGAGTTACAAATTACACAGTAAAAGAATTTGAAGAAATAAATTCCAAAGCGTATTATGATTATCAAAGAGAGCATATTTTTTTACGTACAGAAAAAAAAGTACAAAGAGCAATTAAAAAGCAAAAACGTAATTCAAAGTTATACAACAAGCCTGATAAAAAAGTAAATCTTTCCCTGATTAGATGCCCTTATTGCAGAAGCAAAGACCTCGTTAAAATATACACTTCTGAAAAATTACAGATAGATATGGTGTTTATGAAACAAGGCATAAAAAAGCAGGCAATACTTTATTATGGAGGAGTTTCTCTATGCAATAATTGCAAAATGAAGAGTTATCCAACCGACATGAAACGACTACCAATGTATGGTCATAACTTAATGATATGGTCTGTAAATCAAAAAATACAATACAAACAAAGTTCAGTAAACATCATTGATTTTTTGAGGGATTCATTAAAAATCGAAGTTTCAACAACACAAATGACAAGGTTTAAGGAGATTGTAGCCAGAAAGTATGTATCTACTTACAAGGAAATAATTAGCGAAATAACAAAATCAGAGTTGATTCATATTGATGAAACAATGGGGCGAATAAAAGGAATTGATGGATATGTTTGGGTATTTGCAAACTATGATAGTGTATATTATGAGTTTAGGGAAACAAGAGAACCTGATTTTTTGAAAGACCTACTGGAAGATTTTAAAGGTGTTTTGGTTTCTGATTTTTATACAGGTTATGATTCATTGGAATGTAAACAGCAAAAATGCCTTATACATTTAATTAGAGATTTGAATGAAGATTTCACCTCTGTTGACATTGAAGGAGCTTATTCATTAATGTTAACTCAGGGTACTGCTGCCAAATTGAGCATTGAAGCTGATGATAATCTGAATGAATATATAGAGAGTAAAGTTAAAAACCACAAGCTTATTATTAAAAACAAAAAACAGTTTATTTTTAACAGTTATAAGAACATTACAAAATCAGGTGTATGTAAACAAGATATAGTAAATGAAACAAAAATATATCCTGGATTGCTAACAATATGATCTTGTTGGAGCTTTTAGTATAAATTCGTTAAGCCAACTTATCGAAACATTTATAAATGATGCAGGTTATACCGAGAATAAAAGATGCTGATGGAACACTTACGACATCTACTCAAATGGAAACAACAAATAGCAAGGACTGCGAAAAAATATGATCTTGTTTGAAAAATGCTGATGGAACACTTACGACATCGACTCAAATGGAAACAACAAATAGCAAGGACTGCGAAAAAATATGATCTTGTTTGAAAAATGCT
>Ga0118677_10004183_pt1 | contig 26568 bp, 24 predicted proteins | sample AliMusrvi5mmetaG_FD_86154 | JGI IMG/M metagenome (GOLD analysis project Ga0118677, IMG submission 86154) | reverse complement strand
CTAAAAAATTATAAACACTGAACGGATTATAAACTTCAAGTCCAAGCATTTCCTTTACCCCATTTGACCCATACTTCGAAAAAGTGAGATATTTAGGGTCAAAAGTGGCTTTATTTATATCCAAACAGACATCCATATCTGCTTTTGTTTGAATCTTTTTAATTACTATTTCTGAGTCCATTTTTTGTATCATATTAATTTAAATATTTCTGTAAGCTGAAAAGAAATTATTTTTTAAATTTCATCGGATTTTATAATTAAAAACTCAATTGTAAAATTATTAAATTTTTTATTTAGTCCACAACTCTTATAGGAGAGCTGTAAAATACGTCAAAATATACAAAAGTCAAAACGTCATATGCAATTAGATGCTTTTTCATCGCCTATGGAATATTTAAAAACTACAATACTCCAAAGTGTTTGGATAATTTTCATTTGTAAATTAAAATATATTTTACAAAGTATAACTTTATAAACAAATAATATATTTCATTTATGTCCATTCTATACAAATTCTAAATGTTGCTAAAAGTAGTATCGTTTAATAGATCATATAAAAAAAGTAGAAATAATTAGAAATAATTAGAAATATTAATTTAGTAATTTTTTTAGCATGTAAAAATATTTTCTTTCTCCTAGTACTTTGAATATCATATATTTAAAATATTGATTAAATACAACACTAAAAATAGTCCTTGTTTTAAATTTTCTATGATTGTTTTTGGAAATTTCAAATCCCTCTTTAATTATTTGATTTATCAATTTTAAAGATCTTGGTACTGTGGACATGCCTCCTAATTCAAAATCTGTTACTACTGTATCAACAAAAACAGCCTCTAACTGATTTAATGCTTTTATTTTAAAATCAATATCTGAGGCTATCTTATATTTTAAGTTGTAAGAATTCATTTTATAAAAAGATTTTGGAAATAATATTGCTTGATGGTTAGGACTAATATTTGACAACCAATCTTTATAGTTATTTACTGAGATTTTATAACTCGGCATATAGTATATGGTTGAATTATTGTAAATATTTTTTGTTCTTCCAAAATACAACTTATTTTTGTCATCTATTTTTGATGATAATGTTTCTAGTGAGTCCGGATTGCTGAATACATCACCTGAGTTCAGAAATATAGCAAAATCACCTGTTGCATTATCTATACCTTTATTCATTGCATCATACAGACCTTTGTCCTTTTCAACAACTAATTTTGAAATTAAAGGTTTAAAACTATTAATTACATTTAAACTATTATCTGTAGAACAACCATCGATAACAATTAATTCAATATTTTTATAGGTCTGTTTATCAATTGATAAAAACGTATTTTCTAGACCAATTGCATTATTCAAATTTATAGTAATAATAGATATCAAATACATAATAAATCGTATATAAGTAGCGTTTAAAAAAATTTATAAGTTCATGACCAATGTATAAATCTCATCAACCACTTCATAATTTAATAATACTTCCTTGTCCTTTTCACAAAAAAAGTACATATCTTTTAATTCTAATTTCTCTATTAGATTTAAACCTATGTTTAAAAGGGTAGTATCACCTGTTGGGATAAATAAATTATCATTCACGCAAGCAATATCAATTATTTTCTTTTCAAAAAGTACGCGTATATAAACAAAACCAAATTTCTCTTTATCCGAAATAACCTGATGATAATTCACTATTTTAAAATGGAGCTGATCGACCTTTTGATTAGGCATCAAGCGGCAAACATTTCTTTCTTCGGTATAGACATAGGGATAATTTGCCATCCAATTACGGGCACGCATGTTACTTTTATAAACATGTAATTGCAATATATTGAAACCATCGTTTCTTGTGGTATCAATAATATGTTGCATAAAATGCCTGCCAATATTTTTCCCTTTTTGCATTGGATCCAACGCCAACCAATTGAGGTTAGCAATGGGAAATTCATCTCTCAACTCGGCAAAACCTACAATTGTATCATCACATTTAGCCACTAAAAAATTATAAACACTGAACGGATTATAAACTTCAAGTCCAAGCATTTCCTTTACTCCATTTGACCCATACTTCGAAAAAGTGAGATATTTAGGGTCAAAAGTGGCTTTATTTATATCCAAACAGACATCCATTTCGGCTTTGGTCTGAATCTTTTCTATACTAATATTTTTGTCCATCTTATTGCTTAATTTATATATTTCCTGTAACCAGGAAAAAAATCTTTGCTCTCGAATTCTTCAGAAAAATCATTTTTTGCTTTGTATTTACTTTTGGCTTCTTGTAGAACCTGATCATATATTTGATGAGAAATTATCCATCTACCAGTATAATAATCTACTACATCGTTAGGGAAAAATGCTTTTTTGTATTTAAAAATTCCATCTTCACAGCCATAACCACCACCCAAAACAAAATACTTAATATTATGAGTCCTTGCCCAATTTATAAGTCCAATTTTTAAAAAGTCATTAGGTCTTTTATCAAATGATTCGCTCAAAGTACCTCCAAGAAAAGAAAAAATAGAATCATCTGAAATTAATGCCATCTCAACTGATATTGCTTTGTTCTTGTCGTAAATAAATGAAAATATACAAAGATCACCACTTCCATTTACAAAGTTTTTAAATGTCTCTAACGAATAGTAAAAGTTTGTTTGAGCATTGTTTCTAACCATCGTGTCTTTATAAATAGTGTAAAAATCTAAAAGATCTTTTTCACTTAATTCATATCCATAAACGATTTTTATTTCCAAGTCTTCTCGTATTGCTTTATTTACATTCTTTCTCACTTTATGGTCAAATTCAAGCCATTGACTTTCTTCGGACAGAATTTTTCCTTTTATGTTTTTCATTGTTGAGTGGATTTCTCCCTGAAACCCTACAATTTGAGAATCCAAAGCAAGTCTAAGAAAACAACTGATGGTATTCACTGATTTAAAATACTTCTCAATTTCACGCCACGCAGTTCTAATAAAATCTTCATCTGCATTTTTCGAAATAATTGGTCCGGAATATCCATAGGGTGAACTAAAATCATTAAAACCATCAAACCCAGGAATCGGCTTCAAATATCCAGGCAAGAGAAATAATTTATCTGATTCCTTATAATAAATACAAATCAATTTTTCAAATCCATTCGAAAAATTTAAAAAGAAATCCAATGAATCGTATGGTCGTTTAGAACCTAAGCTCATAAGAGCTTCTTTATACTTTTGTCGATGTGTGATTACATTTAAATCTAAAATTTCAATCATTTTGTCTTTCTTATTTGTCTTTCTATATCTAAATCTTTTAATTCTTGATTAGTATCAATAACAATATCTTTTGCTGTGAGCACGTTTTGAATTGTTTTAAAAACAATCTTAACATCCCCCCAAAAGGAAATATTTTCAACATAAAGCACATCAAACTTTAACCTTGTATCCCAATCAATTAAATTTCGTCCATTTATTGCTGCTAAACCGGTTATACCGGGACGAACAGAATGTCTTTTTCGTTCATTATCAGTATAAAATGGTAAATACTTTATCAACAAAGGTCTGGGGCCAATAAATGACATATCTCCTTTTAAAATATTGAATAGTTGAGGCAATTCGTCAATGGAGGTTGAACGAATGAATTTTCCAAATTTTGTTAAACGCTCAGCGTTTGACAATAGATTTCCGTTTCTATCACATTCTTCGGTCATTGATTTAAACTTTACTGCTTTGAATATAACCTCATTCTTTCCTGGTCTCATCTGATAAAAGAATACTCCTGCACCTTTGTTGACTATAATTAAAATCAAACTAACCACTAGTATAATTGGGCTAAACACAATTAACGCACAAAGTGAAAAGAAAAAATCAAAAAAACGTTTAAAAAACGATTTATACATAATCTATTACTCCTGTATTAAAAAATTTCTAAATTAAATTAACTTCACAATTCTAATTCTGATATTATATGAGAAGCTAATTGATTATAAATCTTTGTAGTACTCAACTTTTCATTTATTAATCTTATAGAATTATCTTTCCATAATTTGTATGAATGCCAATTGCTGCATACTTCAAATAATATTTTAGAAAGATTTGTTTCGTTAAAATTTCGGCCGATTGAATATTCGTTTATCATATCAGCAGTTTCACCAGGCAAGTTATTCAATACAAATAATCTTACACCTACATAATCGTTAAACTTGTAGCTATACACTACTTCGGTCGTCTTTTTAAATGAATTTATTGCAATATCGCAGCATGACAGATATTTCAAATAGTCATTATATGGCATTCTTCCTGTAATCTCTGCATTTAATTTGTTTTCTTGAATATACCTACTTATTTGATCTCTGTATTCTCCCTCGGCAACAAAAAAGAAACGGTATTTAATTCCTTCAGAATCAATGTGTTTAATCGCTTTTAATATTGTATCAAAATCATAACTATTCCCTAAACTTCCACCATAACAAATCCATATTTCATCATTCTCAGTGCGATTAATAACATTGCTTGATTTAACCAAACTATTCATTTCTTCAATATCTACTCCAAGATAGGTATATGACCATTTAGTAGTTTTACTCTTTGCCAAAGCCACTTCGGCATATTTTTTAGACTCTGCTGAAATATAGTCAGCCATTGAATAAGCCTTATTTGAAATATAAGTCCAAGGATAAATAAGAGGTTTTAAAAATTTATATTTTCGAGAAATCGGGAATAATGAATCAGGCCACAAGTCAATTACGTCTATTACAAATTTAATATTTCTTTTTTTGCAAAATTTTCCACAATAATAGGCTGAAAATGAAGAAGGCATTGCACAATAAATTAATTGTGGAAGTATATTTAAACCGCATAAATATTTATATAATCTAATTGCAAATATTACATGACTATAAATTCGTTGGATTGAAAGATTCTTTTGATAAGAAGGAACATGAATATAATGAATGAAATCTGATTTATTTTCAGTTTTATATTGTTTGTTTGCATGATTAAAATCGGCAGTAACAATAAATCTGTCGAATCCTTCAAAGGCTTTATAAATATTATCAATCCGATAATTATGATCGGTATTTATATCGCCAAATAATGAAACTAACAAAATTCGATTTTTCATAGACATATTATTATGTATGATTATTATAGTTTAAATGATTTTAGAAGCATCCTGAATACTTCGTTTATCAAACCTTTTTGATAAAAAAAAATTAAAATCGACTTATATTTTACTTTAAGCCAATTTAAAATTTTTTATTTATTCTTGCTTAAAAAAAATATTACTACTACTCAACATGTGATTTGAATTTGACATCCTGCACATTGAACTAAGAATAGAAATTAGTTTCTAAATAAGTTTGTTTGTTTGTACTACTATCTGATTAAACTTTCAATAAATCTTTCAGAAAATAGTTTCTTTTATATTCTAAACGCGTTTGGTTTATACTAAAAAAAAATAATAGAACTATAAGTAATTCGCAGTTTTTATTTATATTTCATACAATTTAGATATTTACAAAAGTAATAATTTCATTACTTTCTGAGTCGATAACTGACCTTCAGCGAGTTTGATTGTTGCTAAATAATTACTGTTTGAAATATCACTTAAATTGATTATTGTTTCACAAATATTAACGTTAAACTTTATCTCAGTTTGTCCTAATAGATTACATAACTGAGCTTACACAGGTAATTTAAAGTGTTGACATCAAGAAAAAATCAACATTCAAATTTTGTAAAATCACTGATATTCAGTAACTTTATGTCTCCAAACAAAACTCATACTATATACTGCGACACAAAGATACAATAATACTTTCAGAGATAAAAGACTTTATACTACAAGTGAAAAAAGCAATAAAGACAATTTTAGGTTAAAGTTCCTCATGAAATATTCGGTCAGACAAGTTAGTTTTCCACAGACAGCAAATTTGCGCTATTACATTTACAACAAATTTGTATTGCTTTTGATATATCCGTTTTTGATATACAAGAGCTTCTCATTCTTGTGAATCGGTTCATTATAAGTATATGAACTGCAGAAAAGATCTATTTTATATGTTTATAAAACAACTCAATGATTGACAGTTGTAAATTCACTTACAGTCTGTATATGTAGTTGATTTGGAAAGTTGTAAAAACAAATTAATTGATTTAATTGATTTAATTGATTTAATTGATTTAAAAGAAAGTCTGTGAAGTGATTACTCCACAGACTAACTTATAATACTATTGTTTTACAATTTTTTGAGTTGCTACTTGACCATTACTCATTTTGGCTACCATGAAGTAATTTCCTGATGATAAGCCCGATAAATCAATGGTTTTCGAAGTTGCGTTCACTATTTCCGATTTGATGGATTGTCCAACTAAATTACGAACTGTTACTTCACTTATTTCTGATTGAGCAGAAATAGTAAGTTTATTTACAGCCGGATTTGGATAACAACTAATGCCTTTAATATTTGTAACATTGGTTAAACCAGTACCCGTATTGTTATAAAAGTACATATTGTCAATATATACAGTTCCTCCTGTAGGTACACATGATAAAATATATTGAGCTAAATGCGCTTTTGTAGTTAAACCAGTAAAATTAGTAAGAGGAATATCTATGCTATTCCAGGTAGAAGCAGTAGGAGTAAAGCTTAATTCGTGTTCAACATCATCACTACCAAGTATGACAGGATCATTCCAAACACCATTTGCACCAAAATCAACAAGTTTTACCTTAAATGTTGTAATATCAGCAGTCCAATAATCAAGGTGAAAATAATTCATACTGCTCGCATCAATGGTAGGTGGATTAGTTTCAATACCAACAAAACTTAAATTTGTGTATTTCTTAACATCATTGCCCGCAATCTGTAGATCGGTTAGTGTAACAATAGGTGACCAATCAGTTTTCCAAGTACTAACTGTTACATTTGTGTAGGCATTGCTAAAAAGCGAGATAACTTTGGCAGCAGCAACTGTTGGTGTTGGTGCTGAAGTGGATGGTTGTGCAAAAGCACTTACATAAGCCAAAGAAATGGCTACAATTGCAAAAAATCTAGTAATTTTTTTCATTTTTTAAAAGTTTTAATTGTTAATAAATTAGAGAATTAATTAGACGTTAAAAATAAGAAACATATTTGGATTAAAAAAATTATTTGATAAAATCTTATGATACTATAAAAGATTTGAATATAAATTTTTCATCACCTTTTTCGGTTTGCGTTCAACGGTAAACAATCCCCAGTGTTTCTCTGCTTCTAAAGGCTCAGGGGAGCCTTTCCAGGATTCATCAAATACCTCAAAAAAGTAAGTCAAAACACCTTCCTTTTTTCACCATTTCATTATATCATCATAATAAATCTATTGAAAATCCACACCTACATTATCCGGATGAATTCCTCGTCTAATGGATTGAGTGGCCCATCCGGGTTCAGTAATCACTACAGGTTTATCTGGATATCTTTGCGCAATGCTATCATAATTATGTTTCGTATAGGTCATTGCTTCATATTTATTTTTGTACTCTCACACCGGATATGTATGAATGGGAATAAAATCTACCTCTACAACCAACGGTTTCAATTTGTCGTACCATGGAATATAATTTTCGCAAAAAGTAATAGGTTGTTTAGCCCCTTTTTTAATTATTCTTACATAACTAATAACCTTGTCAACAGGGACATAATGAACTGTCCATTCTACTACAGCTTCATTTCCTGCCGAAAGCGAGAAAACTATTTCGGGATACTTGTTCGCCAATTTTATCAGTTTCCTGATTTGTTTCAAATTATTGATTTTGTTTTGCTTGAATTCTTCTTCTGAGTAAATTAAACCCTAGGGACAACCAAAGTTATTTCGTTCAGCACCAATATAAGCATCAAGCATCACTTTAAAATTCAGTTTTTCATTATCGATTACTTTCAATACCGTTTCTGTATGTTCTATATAAAATATAATCGTAAATACGTCCAGTTATTTTGAAGTATTAATAAATCTTCATAAACATCCTTATAAGAGGGATAAATGCCTGAATCATGGCTTTGACTTTCTCTATAACCCGAATAACAGATTGCTTTTCCTTCCGGCAAATTCAATGTTTTTAATAAATTCATACTTAAAACTATCAAAGTTAGTTATAATACCAATTCGTATCCAACTCCCACCAATGAATAAAACTCTACTTTATACTAAACGAATTATATTCTCCTGTTTGACTATCAGGTGAAATCCAAATTCTGAACTCACCAGGTTCAGTTTTATAAATATTGTCAAAGTGCCAAAATCCAATATCTTTTGGCGAAATATTAAATTTTACTGTTTTCGATTCGCCTACCTTCAGTCTAATCTTTTGAAATCCTTTGAGTTCACGAACCGGACGAGCTATGGTTGCCACCGGGTCGCGTACATACAGTTGAACTACTTCTATTCCATCTACTTTACCCGTATTAGTAATTGTACATTCAGCCGTAACAGTTTCATTTTCTGTTATTTCTCTTTTCGACAATTTTACCGGCGAATATCTAAACGAAGTATAAGAAAGTCCAAAACCAAATGGAAACAAAGGTTTGTCGCCGGCATCCAAGTGATAACTTGTGTTTCCGAGTGAGGTTTGAAAAGCGCCAAGAGGAATATCGTTAATCATAACGATATTTTTAGCAGGTCGTCCTGAACTTCTTACGGAATAATATATCGGTATTTGCCCCACCATACGTGGAAAAGTTATCGCCAATTTACCGGAAAAAACTGCTTTTCCGAAAATCAAATCGGCCAATGCCGGACCAGCCATTGTTCCACCCTGAAAAGCAAAAATTACTGCATCCGATTGTTCTACTTCTTTCTGAATAGTAAGTGGACGTCCAGCAATAATAATGGTTATAATAGGTTTTCCTGTTTTTTTCAATTGATTAAATAACTCGGTCTGAAATCCGGGTAGGCTAATATCGGCACGGCAATGTGCTTCACCCGAAATAATGGCTTCTTCACCCGCAAAATAAAGAATAATATCAGCTTTACGTGCGGTAGCAAGAGCTTTTGCAATGCCGGCAATATTTTTATCACGACTGTAAGCCAAACCTTTTTCAGCAAAAATGTTTACTTGTTTGCCATACGCTTGCTGAATTGCCATTAATGGAGTTATGCTATGAGCAGGTTCGCCATCCATTGACCAAGTACCGAGTTGATCGGCTGGTGCATCAGACATGGGACCTATGACGGCTACCGATTTAATTTTATTAGAAAGTGGTAAAACTTGGTTCTCATTTTTCAATAGAACAGCACTCTCAATAGCTGCTTGTTTGGCTTTTTCAAGGGCATCTCTTGAATAAAATGGCATCTTATTTGTAATTTTAGTATATGGATTATCAAATAATCCAAGTCGGAATTTCAACCTGAGGATGTTACGCACAGATTCGTCGATTTGCTTTTCCGAAATTTTACCTGATTCTACATTCAACTCAAGTTTGTTTATATATGCCATACCCATCATGTCCATATCTACACCTGCATCCGAAGCAAGCTTAGCTGCCTCCGTTGTGTCAGCACAAACGCCTTGTGTTGTCATTTGAGTAATAGAATTCCAGTCGCTTACCATCACGCCATCAAATTTCCATTCATTACGTAATACTTTACGATTCAAATACACGTTGCCCGAAGCTGGAATTCCGTTAACGTCAATAAATGCACACATAAATGTGGCACAACCGACATCCACAGTTGCTTTGAAGGAAGGTAGATAAACATCGCGCATTTGATTTTCAGGAATAAACGTTGAATTATAGTCCTTGCCTGATTCGGTAGCACCATATCCCACGAAATGTTTAGCACAAGCTGCCATAGAAGTCGGATCAGATAGATTCTCTCCCTGAAAACCTTTTACCATAGCAGAACCCATCACCGAAGTGAGATAAGGATCTTCGCCACACGATTCGGCTATTCGTCCCCAGCGTGGGTCGCGGGTAATATCTATCATTGGTGAAAAAGTCCAACGAATACCCGATGCAGTTGCTTCAATGGCGGCTACTCTTCCTCCATTTTGGGCAATTTGAGGATTCCACGAACAAGCTTGACCTAATGGAATCGGGAAAATAGTTTTATATCCATGAATTACGTCGCGTGCAAAAACCAACGGAATGCCAAGTCGGGTTTGGGTAACAGCAATTTTCTGAAGTTCGTTTATTATTTTGGGATCTGTTTCATTCAGTATCGAACCCACTTTTCCTTGTTTAATCTGGTTTTGCATATCTTTGTGCAATCCCAAGCTAGTGAGTTGATTCATCTGTCCTATTTTCTCTTCCAACGTCATTTTCGAAAGCAGAGCATCAATCTTTTTTTCGATTGAATTGGGTGTAGATTTTTGATTGCAGCTTATACAAAAAATAAGCACGGATAATAAGTATATTAGTTTTTTGGTCATATTAATCTGATTTTTTCAACCTTTATTGTTAATTGTAAGTGCGTAATTGTAAACCTGAACTTTCTATTTTTTCAAATTAATGTTTTCATCTTTAAATTCTCTTTGAAAAACTCGTACATAATCCACATACATTTTTGCATCCCCATTGCTAAGAGCTGATAATTCATTTATATCGTAGATTTCAGAGTAAGTACCTCCTACTGCCAAATTAAAGATAATATAAAAAGGTTTTCGGAAATAACGGGATGTTTCGTTTGGCTTTTCGGTACCATCAATTGGCATTTCATAGTATGGTTTTACATTCGGAAATTTGTCTAAATCTAAATACATTTTTATTGAATCGGGTGTCCAAAAAAGAGTATAGGTATGAAATCCATCTTGCAAGCTATAGTCATTAACGGTACATATTCCTAAGTGAGGCCAATTACCACCATTCCAACTTTCTCCCCAATGACATGCTCCGTTAAAATATCGGTCTTGTACGCCTTTTTCGATTCCTGCTTTTTTACCCATTTCTACGATATCAATTTCACCGCATTTTGGCCAATTCGTACCATTATGGTCAAAACCCATCATCCAAAATGCTGGCCATAAGCCATTTTCTGTTTTTGGGATTTTAATCCTTCCCACCACTTTTCCATAACGGAAATTCATTTTATTTTTTGTTGACAACCTACCAGAAGTACACGATTTTCCATTATAATTCTCCTTTTTGGCAGTAATAATCAAGCAACTTTCCTTCGTTACAGGTTCTTTTCCAATTGAAATGTTCCTACTATTGTAATATTGCAACTCTCTATTTCCTCCTCCATCACCCGATTCAAGAGCAGACCAAATAGTTGTGTCTATTTGTTTTTTGTTAAAATTATCTTCCCATACTAGTTTGTAATCTTGTGCTGAAATAGACATTGCTATTACACCGAAAAAAGCTGCTACTAATAAATTTTTCATGCAGATAAATTGAATTTATGTTCCGTATTACGTTTTATATAATATACTATTTATTGTTTAATGATTTTTTGAACTGAAATTTGCCCGTTACTTAAAATAACTGTAACAAGGTAATTACCTGCCGAAATATCGCTTAAACTAATTGCTTTTTCCGAATCGTTAATTTCTGTTGATTTAACGATTTGTCCAAGCATATTTCGTACGATTATTTGAGTAATTTTCTGGTCGGCTTTCACTTGTAAAATATCAGAAACGAAAGTTGGATAGACCTTTACCGAATGATATTGTACATCTGTGACTCCGGTAATTGAAGTAAATGATATGTTATCCCAGTAGCAAATATGTTGATTTATTCTATCAATAGAATTATCGGGGATTAATACCAACTTTGTATAGTTTTTACCGATATGACTTGATATATCGAACGTTAATTCTTCCCATTGATTTATCAGCGAATTAGATACAAATGTGTCAAAACTAGATGTAGCATTTTCAAATTTTAAATCAAAGCTACTTATACGGTCTTTATAGACCATTATTTTTACTTTACTATTAGCTGTTGAAATTGGCAGTGTGCCAATATTCTCAGAGTAAACCCCTGCGTATGAAGCTGCATCTGGATTGATTATATATTTCGTACAATTAGACGATGTGTTTATACCATTTGGATTTGGATTGCTTACTACCGAATAAAGTGAACTTGCATTATCTAAATTTCCAAATATGCCCCAGGTCCAATCTTGACCAACTGTCTCAAAATCGATGGTTGAATGTCCATCCCAACCTGCAATTGTAGTTTTATTTATGACAAGCGGGCTGTTGCTTGCTACATTTTCGCTTCCATCCTTTGCCACTATTGAAATGTTGTAGTTGTTATTAGGTTGAAGTCCGGTTATGATATACGAAGTTTGAATTCCAGATGTAGCTTTTGTAACTAGTTGATTTCCATTACAGTTAATTGTATAGAATACATATCCTGAATTATCTGTAGCATTGAGTAATAATTCTACACTATTGGAAGTTACGTTTCCTGAAGTAACTGTAAAGGAAGTAGGAGCTTGTACGTCATTAGAAGTAGGACCATAAAATTCTTCTCCAGCTAAACCTTTTTGGTAAATACGAACATAATCCACATACATTTTGGCGGGAGTGCCATCGGTCGAAAGAGCGGTTATTTGGTCAATATTATCATTCCCTGTAATTCCGGTATATATACCTCCAACAGCTAAATTAAAAACAAGACTGAAAGGCTTATGAAAATAATGATATACATCGCCGTCAACATCGCTTCCGGCAATACTCATGGTATAGTAAGCAGAGGCATTAGGATACTTATCTAAATCAAGATACATTTTAATATAACTTTCGTCCCAGATAAGCGTAAATAAATGAAAATCATCTTGCACGCTATATGCTGCCGTGCTATTTTGGGCGATAAATGTCCAGTATTCGCCCCAATGGCAGGCACCATTCATAAAAGTTGTTTGTTTGCCTTGTGAAACACCATCTATATTTCCCATCTCAAGAATGTCTATTTCACCACAGCGGGGCCAACCCACGGAGCTATAGTCGTCGCCAAGCATCCAAAATGCAGGCCACAAACCATTACCGGTATGAGGCAGTTTTATTCTTGCCTCTATCTTACCGTATTTTACTGCAACATTCTGACGTGTATTCAGGCGTCCCGAAGTAACGAGCCTACCTCCATAACTTTGTTTTTTTGCACTCAACACCAAGCAATTTTCACCAGTTACAGCTTTTTCAATAGAAATATTCTCACGACGGTAATATTGAAGTTCTTGATTTCCACCACCATCAGCATTCACTTCTACATTCCAAAGTTGTGATTCATTTAATACTGTATTGTCGAAATTATCTTCCCATACCAGTTTGTAATCTTGCGATTTAGCACTTATTACAAACGTGAACAAACATAAAACCAGATACAAATTTTTCATTAGACAGGGAGAATTAATTTGATATATTTATTTATGATAAGAATTGAATTGTTATAAAGAACATAAAATAAACTACGTGAAGAATCTTCTTCACGTAGTTTATTAATTAGAAGATTATTGTTTAATTATAATTTAATAATTTTTTGAGTTCCTATTTTTCCGTTGGTTAACTTTACAGTAACAAAATAGTTACCAGCTACACAAGAAGTTAAATCTAAGTTCGTTTGGTTGTTATTTACAGAATTTGTTTGAACAGTTTGACCCATTATGTTACGAACTACAATTTGACCAATTTCGCTGTCTGAAGAAACTATACATTTGCCTGAAGTAAAAGATGGATACATTCTGAAAGCTGCTACTTGCACTTCTGCAATACCGCTTGTTTTACTACCAAACTTTATATTGTCAATGTAAATAATTCCAGCTACCCCTCCTCCTGAAAGGTCGAGGTGAATTGCAAATTGATCATAAGGTTCGGTGTTACCTATTTTATTGATATAATCAGTAAAATCGAACGTTAATTCTTCCCATTCGTTAGTTAATGTATTGGTTGCTGTTTTTGCAGGTAGAGCCCCACCATCATGTCCTACCAATTTAAAACCAACCTGACTAATTGTTGATTTGTAAACCATCATTTTTACAATACAATTTGCAGTACTAAGTCTTAAATCCGCAATACTTCCATGAGCACATTGTACACCTGCATCATTGCCAGAATTAGCAGTTTTTGTTAATTTTCCACATGTTGCAGATGTATTAATTCCAGTAGTAAAAGGATTAGCTGTTACTGCAAAACTAGCTCCAGTTCCAGCTTCAAAAATACTCCATACCCAACCAGCTCCCGTAGAGCTTGTTTCAAAATCAATACCTGAATAAATGGGTGACATTACAGTGGTGAAGCTTATAGCCTTAGTATTGTCTGAGAAATTGTTAGCTGCATCAATGGCTTTGATTGTTAAATTATATGTTGTTGACTCTTTCAATCCAGAGATTGTAGCATTTCCTGAAGCATCGGCTGTCAGCGTTTTGTTAATTCCGTTTGTTACATCTACAGCTTGAAATAATATTACCGGGTTTGTAACATCGTCTGTTGCCGAAAGAAGCAGATTAGCCGAACTTGAAGTTGGTGTACCTACAAGTGCTGCCGAAACCATCACGGGCGGTACATTATCAGTGGTACCACTACAATTATTTCCAACCGTGTAGGTTAAATTTGTGGTTCTGGCTGAAGCTCCTGTATAAGCACAAAAAAATCCGTAGGTAATAGTTGAACCAATTGATTGATTAGTGAGTGTATAGGTGTATTTCTGTCCACTTACAAGAGTCATGTTTGTAAAATCATTTGCAGGAGTTACAAGTTGAGCCACTAGACCACCTGTTGTTTGCATTAATTCAAAAGTAATTGTAACATTAGTACCGACAGTGCTAAAGGTATAATTATACGCTGATGTTAACGTACCGCTAGCCCAAGTAGATAATGTCCCAGCACATTCAGTGTTACTGGCTTTTGCCACATTTCCAAAAGCGACTATCGCCACCATCAGAAGAAAAAATCGAGTAATTGTTTTCATTTTTTTTTGTTTTTAATTGTTGATAATTTTTAAGTTAAGTACGCAGTGAAATTAATAACTGAGTTTTTGTAAGAAATTTAAAGCATTGACTTGTAAGAAAAAAAAACAACATATTAATTTTGTAATGTCACTGATATTCAGCAACTTTATGTCGTCAAACATAACCCGTATAATATGCTCCGTCACAAAGATACAATAATACTTTCAAATATAAATGACTTTTTTACTAAAAGTAAAAAAGAAATTGAGACAATTTTAAGTTTTTTGAGCTCTTTGACATTTTCGGAGAGACAAATTGGCTTTCCACAGGCAGTAAATTTGGATTGTTTTTGCTTATTCCTTTTCTTAAAATATAAAATGCATCTAATAAAACGGGATGGATAAGTAGGAAGTTTCGGTGATACAGATTAAAGCAATGTAAGCGTACGATTACGCTTCAACGATTTCTTGATAGTCAGGGGTGTGGACAGCTGGAAATAAGCCGTTTCAAAGATAGAACATTGGCGTAAATCATGTTTTCCGCAAGCTCATCAAACAATAAACAATCAATGGTTTGATACAGTAGGATTATACTTTCTCACATTTAATTTCGAGAGGTCACAGATAGCTAAAAAAATCCTATTTGATAAACCCACACACTTCCCTCACACACTTCTCTATGGGTTTAAACTCAAAACCTATTGCTTGTTGAATTTTGAAGGCGGAATAATACTCACGATTGGTAGCCGTACGCGCTATCCCTCTATCAATTGAAGGTTTGAAACCGAATATTTTTCCAATAATTTCGGATACATATCCAATAATATATAGCGCATTCTTACCTAAAGCGACAAACGGTTTCCATTTACCAAAGCCATCAGCCATCCAACACAAAATATCTTTGCTGGAACAATTTTCGGAGACCAGAATAAACCGTCCACCGCTAATGTCGGACTTAACAAGTTGAATCATGGCACGTACCACATCCTGTACATCCACATATCCGCTGCCTCCGTTGGTGTAAAACATCAACCCTTTACGTACTTGCGAGAACAGCTGTGAACTACCTGTATTTGTTCCCGAAACGCCTAGAATTACACCCGGGTTCACAATTACCGCATTCAGTCCTTTTTCAATGCCACGCCACACTTCCTGCTCAGAATAATACTTGCTTCGGGAATAAAGCGAGCGACCCGAAATATCCATCCAAACCGATTCTTCATTAATTAATTTATTGCCCGTTTCGCTACCACAGGCTGCAATAGAACTCACGAAGCACAGTTTTTGAATCCTTGCATTCAAAGCTGCATCAATTACATTTTTGGTTCCAATGATATTCGTATCGGTCAACAAATCAGCTTTCCCACTGAGCGATACCAAGGCTGCGCAATGATAGACTACATCAACTCCCCGAAAGGCCTTTCGGAGCGACTCTGGCTCAAGAACATCGGCTATTATCCAGTCAATTTTTGCCAGAAAAGTGTCGAGATCTGAAGTGTAGTAACTAAAAATGGAGCGGAGTGGAGTCAGATTGCTAGTAGTACGGCGGATTGCTTTTACCCTGTCATTCTCCTGCAGCAATTGCCACAATAAATTTCCACCAACCAACCCTGTAGCACCAGTTACCAATATCATTTTGTTCTATTTTTGAAATGAACTTCAAAAATACGGAAAGAAAACTGTATTTTTGCACGTAATTTTTTAAAAACTGATAAAGTACAACCGGTCGACTGACAACAGATGGCATACTTGAAGAATCTGTATATTATTCTTTGGAAAATATAACAGTAAACTGTCATCTATAGACTAAAATATTATGCAAACCATTTGTGTTTACTGCGCCTCGAGCACACAAATTAATCCCAGATTCTTTGATGCTGCCAGCCGTTTAGGGAATATTCTGGCCAAAGCCGGGATTTCGGTTGTATTTGGAGGAGGTGCCACCGGTCTTATGGGACAATTAGCCGACAGCATTTTGGCAGCGAATGGAAAAATTACCGGCATTATTCCTCAGTTTATGTGCGACGAAAACTGGCATCACAGTGAACTCAGCGAGTTGATAGTGGTGGCAACTATGCATGAACGAAAAGAAAAAATGGCCAGAATGGCGGATGCAGTCATTGCATTGCCGGGAGGATGCGGAACGCTGGAAGAATTGCTGGAAGTGATAACGTGGAAACAACTGGGAATTTTTTCAAAACCTATAGTCATTGTAAACACCGACGGATATTACAATGCATTGATTGGCATGCTTCACAAGGCTGTAGACGAAAAATTTATGCGTGACATTCACAAGAATATGTGGAAAGTAGTGGAAACTCCTGAAGAAGTTCTCTCAGCCATTGAAAATTCAACCAATTGGGACTTAACTGCACGCAGTATGGCAACAATTTAAAAGAATTTATGATACAGCAAGATACCATACAATTACTCAACGACAGTACAAAAGTGTTGTCTCCTAATTCATTGGCACGGCTGGACTCATTGGCACGGATCGATTCGTTAGCAACTGTCAATTCACTGGCTAGAGCCGATTCGTTGCATATGGTTGACTCTATCAGAAACGTTATCCGCCTCACACGGGGATTTGTTGGTATTCCGCACCCCTCATTACCTCAAACCGAAAGCTGGGTATTCATATTTTTAGTTGCCTTATTTTTTCTACTTGTATTTTCTGTTTCACGCTCAGGAAGTTTAATTGCCGAAACTGCCAAAAATTTCTTTCAGGTAAAAGAACGTTCCAGTATTTTCAACAAAGCTACCGTAAATGACTTTCAAATACGACTTTTTATTATCATTTTCTCTATTGGCGTAATTAGTTTATACTCTTACTACTTACTCCATAAATCTGGAACTGAATTTTCGATACTAAAATTCAGCATTGTTTTAGCCCTCACTTTTGCATTTTTCGGACTCAAATCACTGCTGTTCGATTTGCTCGGGTACGTATTTTTCGACCCATCAAGCATAAAAATGGCCAAAGACAGCTACTTCAATATCCTATCATTATTGAGCTTGATTGTTTTTCCACTACTTATTATACAGATATACATCCCCTACAATTTACATAATATAACAGAGATTATTGGTCTGATTATATGTGTTTTAAGTTACATTCTCATAATTTTCAAATTATTTCAGATATTTTTTCACAAGATTATAGCTTCGTTTTATATATTATTGTATCTTTGCACCCTCGAATTTTTACCCCTAATTGCTTTATATAAGGTGTATCAATTGATCATTTAGACTGTTTTATAATAAAAAACCTATGACCCTGAAAATTAAGAAGATACTGGTTTCGCAACCTCATCCAAGCACTGAAAAATCACCTTATTTTGACATTAGCGACAAGTACAATGTCAAAATTGATTTTCGCCCTTTTATCAAGGTTGAACCAATTTATGCCAAAGAATTCAGAACTCAACGCATATACATTTCAGACTACACGGCTATTATTTTTAACGCGCGTCATGGGATTGACCATTTCTTTCGTCTTTGCGAAGAAATGCGTGTAACAATTCCGGAAACCATGAAATATTTCTGCGTTTCCGAATCTGTAGCTTTGTACCTGCAACGATACATTCATTATCGTAAACGAAAAGTATTCTACGGTGCCAGTGGCAAATTGGCTGATTTAGTGACGATTATGAATAAACACACGGATGAAAAGTATTTGCTGATAACTTCCGATGTTCAGAATGAGGAAACAATGTCTCAACTGGAGAAATCGAAAATTACGTACAACAAAGCCGTGATGTACAAAACAGTAAGTAACGATTTTGGTTCTGATGAAGAATTTAACTACGACATGCTGATTTTCTTCAGCCCGGTAGGAATTGGTTCGTTGTTAAAGAATTTCCCTGATTTTGTGCAAGGCGAAATTGCAATTGGATGTTTTGGTGCCACTACGGCTCAGGCTGCACGCGATGCCGGATTGAGATTAGACATAGAAGTTCCTGCCGCGGGAGTTACTTCAATGACTATGGGTATTGAAAACTTCTTAAAAGGAAGCAATAAAAAAATACGAAAATAAGTAGTTTTTTTAATAATTATACTGTCCCAAAAGTATCGAAGATTTTCCGTACTTTTGGGATAGTTTTATTTTACAACAATGAACCACCAGAATTCATTTTCTAAACCGGAGCATTTGTGCGGCGAAAAACTTATTACCCTGTTGTTTACACAAGGCGAAGCTTTTATCGCCTACCCCTTGCGTGTGGTTTATTTGATTGAGCCAAAAAAAGATAATTCTACGGCAAGTGTCATGGTGAGCGTGCCCAAAAAACGGTTCAAACGCGCGGTGAAACGCAACAGGTTGAAACGCCTTATGCGTGAAGCATACCGGCTAAACAAACAAGAAATTTTAGAAAAACTAAACGAAAAAGAATTGCAAATTCACGTGGCTTTCAATTACGTATCGGACGAAATAATGGACTTTGCCCAGATTGAAAAGAAAATGAAAGTGGCTTTGCAAAAGCTTATTGAAAAAATTTGAATCTTTGCCACAAAGGAGCTAAATCTCATCCCTTATTTTCCAGAAATCCTCCCAAAATAAACAAATATCCAATCAGTTTGTTAATTATGTACAGATTAAAACTAACAATGAAAAAAATACTTCAGTTTATTGTTTTGCTACCGGTATATTTTTATCAATACAGTATATCACCACTTTTCCCTGCAGCATGCAGGTACACGCCTACCTGCTCGCAATTCACTATCGAAGCGATAAAAAAACATGGCATTCTGAAAGGCGGCTGGCTGGCCATCAAACGCATTAGCAGCTGCCATCCGTGGGGTGGTAGCGGGTACGATCCAGTTCCTTAAATATCACTCATCTTTTTTTCTTTTAGAAATTTGGAAAAGTTAGTATCAGTGGATTTATTTTAGAAAAATTGTAACTTTGTCATTCAATTTATTTTTTATAAAATGTAAACAGATTGAAAAAACATGCAAAACATATTGTCCTTTATCCTTTCTCGCTACTTTACGGATTAGCGACAAGCATCCGCAACTGGCTTTTTGAAAACGAGATATTTCCCTCCGTACGTTTTAATATTCCCATTATTTCTGTTGGAAACCTAGCCGTTGGTGGAACAGGTAAAACTCCTCATACTGAGTTTATTCTATCTGTTTTGCAAAACAAATGGAAAACGGCCGTGTTAAGTCGTGGATATAAACGCAAAACAAAAGGATTTCAAGTGGCTAATGAAAATTCAAACAGCCTGATTTTGGGTGACGAGCCTTTTCAGATTCATCAGAAATTTCCAAACGTGACTGTTTCCGTTGACGAAAAGCGGGTGCATGGCGTTAAGAAATTACAATCACTCTTTCCGGATTTGCAATTGGTGGTACTCGACGATGCCTTTCAACATCGGCATATCCATCCTGGTTTGTCTATTTTACTAACCGACTATGCCAACATTTATACCCGCGACCTACTTCTGCCGGCTGGTTACCTGCGCGAGTGGCACCGTGGAAGTAAACGAGCCAATATTATTATTGTAACAAAATGTCCTTCAGATATTTCTCCAATCGACATGCGGGTGATTGAAATGGAATTGAAACCGGAAAACAACCAATTATTGTTTTTTTCCACTTTCGTTTATGACGAATTGAAACCGGTATTTTCCGAGGCTATTTCTGAGGAAATTACTTTGGCTGAACTCCGTCAACAAAATGCAGGTGTATTGCTGGTTGCCGGCATTGTCGCGCCAGAGCCTATAGTTGAATACCTAAAGGATTTTTCAAGCAATATTGAAACATTGTTTTTTGGTGATCATCATGCCTTTCAGCCAAAAGATTTCAATCAGATAACCAGCAAGTTCGATGCTATTTCCGATACAGAAAAAATACTGCTGGTAACAGAAAAAGATGCCGCACGACTTCAATCGAATCCTAATTTTCCCGAAAAACTAAAATCCAAAACCTATGCTTTACCAATTCGGGTAAAAATACTGCATAATCAAGAATCATTATTTATTCAAAAAATAAAAAGCTATGTTGTTGAAAATTCAAGAAACTGCTGATTTCCTTCGTGCCAGAATCCCAACCAACCCTAAAACAGGTATTATTTTAGGAACAGGACTGGGCAATCTGGTTACACAAATTACCGAAAAAACGGAAATTCCTTACGAAATAATCCCCAATTTCCCTGTATCGACGGTGGAAGGACATAGCGGCAAACTTATTGTCGGCAAACTCGGAGGCGTGGATGTACTTGCCATGCAGGGACGTTTCCACTATTACGAAGGCTATGATATGAAAGCGGTTACTTTTCCGGTGCGCGTAATGAAAGCACTCGGAATTGAAACCCTGTTGGTTTCGAATGCATCGGGTGGTGTAAATCCCGATTTCGAAATTGGCGACTTGATGATTATTACAGACCATATCAACCTGTTTCCTGAACATCCGTTACGTGGAAAAAACTTCCCTGAACTAGGAACCCGCTTTCCGGATATGAGCGAAGCATATTCAAAAGAACTGATCGTAAAAGCTAAACAAATTGCCGCCATACATAACATCAAAGTGGTAGAAGGAGTATATGTAGGAACCACCGGTCCTACATTCGAAACACCGGCCGAATACCGTTATTTCCGCACAATAGGGGCTGATGCCGTTGGAATGAGTACCGTCCCTGAAGTAATTGTGGCAAATCATGCCGGTATAAAATGCTTTGGAATTTCCATCATTACCGACTTGGGCGTTCCCGGAAAAATAGTGGAAGTAACCCACGAAGAAGTTCAGGAAATAGGCAACTCGGTACAACCGCTTATGACCCTGATTATGAAAGAATTGATTTCCTAGCTGGTGGAAGTTGGTTTTAACATTAATAATGCAATCTACTGACTTTTTGCAGACATAATACTTAAAAAACCTTCCTATTTTGTTCCTTATGAAAAAGACAAATATTTTTATTTTATTGTTTACCTCACTTAGTTTGTTTTCATTTACCTCCTGTGTTTCCGATTGGTTTGGTGTAACCGGCAAAGGAAATATTGTTACAGAAAGCCGTACCGCAACAGATTTTCAATCAATACAACTGCTTACTTCTGCCAATGTCACTATTGTAAAGGACACCATGTTCAAAATTGAGGTGGAAGATTACGAAAATATTGTAAAATATATTTCGGTAAAAGTTGTTTCCAATAATTTAGTGATTTCTATTGATCCGATTTCAACTCTTTTAATTAAAAGTGAGGCTAAGGTTCGGATTACAATGCCTGATTCGCTTATAGGACTTACCGTTGCCGGAAGCGGGCATATTGACGTGGATACGACATTTAAAGACATTCAGACATTGCTAATAACCGGAAGTGGAGACATAAATCTGAACAAAGCGGAGACTTTGAGCAACCTGACTGCAACTATTGTTGGCAGTGGAAATATTATGGCAAATGGCACTGCTAACACGCTAACCTGCGTAACTACTGGCAGTGGGAATATGAATCTAGCGGAATTGGTGTCAAAAGAAGCGAAATGTACGATTAACGGCAGTGGAAACATGTATATAAATGCCACCAAAACACTTAATGTAATCATTACCGGCTCAGGCAAAATAGAATATTCGGGCAACCCAACAGTTACAAAAGATATCACAGGAAGCGGAAGCTTGGTTCAAAAGTAATAGAGACTCTATCAACCTATATATATTTCACCACCATATACACTGCCACTCCAAGTAAAAAAACAGCATAGATTTTCTTGAAAATGGTGGTTGAGAGGTTCAATGCCAGTTTAGAGCCAAAAAATGCGCCCACCAGAATACCAAAAGCCATTAATCCGGCAAAAAGTACATTCAGGTGACCATCGTGCGCATAAACAATTACACTGGGAAGTCCTACCGGCAACTGCAATGCAGCAAGTGAAGTAGCCGAAGCAGCTCTTGCATCGTAATGAAAAACCCGAACCAAAGCGGGCACAATAACCAATCCGCCTCCCTTGCCAAAAAGCCCCGCAAAAACTCCGGCACAAAGTCCCAACAGAATGAATTTCCAGAACTTATGTATAACAATTGATTCAGTTCCGGGATCTGTAATAGTACCGGCTTTTTTTCGTTTCAGAAGCGCAGGGATATTGAAATAACCTATCGCCACGTATAACAGAATACCGGCGTAGAGTTTGGAAAGCAAGCTCACATTGACAGATACGGCCAATTCTGCTCCAAAAAAAGAACCGCATAGCAACCCAAGCGAAATCCAAAGCGAATTTTTCAGATTTATATATCCTGCCTTATAATAGTTGATTACCCCAAAAATTCCTACAGGCAAAAGCATGGCAGCCAACGAAGTGGCATTTGCATCGAGCAATTCCATACCAAAAAGTGCCACAAGCGTGGGAACCATAATAATTCCGCCTCCAATACCAAATAATCCTGACATTATTCCGGCCATTATACCTACCACTAAAAAACTTATTTCCATAATCCTGTTTTTATCAATCAAAGCACAAAAGTAGTTGATATTGACAGATATTCGGTACTTTTCAACTAAAAAAGGAAAGCAAACACCTTCCTTTTTTAGTTACTATAGTGATACTTCAGGCGTGCAACCGCTACCGGACATTTTCAATTATTTTACTTCCACCACTTCGTATCCGACATTATCCACGGCAGTTTTCAGCACTTCGTCGCTAATATCTTTTGTAAGATTAACTTTAGCCGAGTTGGTTTCCAAATCAACTTTGGCTTCCACGCCATCAATCGCATTTAACGCTTTTTCTACACGTGCAGAGCAGTGACCACAGCTCATTCCTTTTATTTGCAATGTTTTTTCTGACATAAATAATATATTATTAGTTGTTTTATAAATGTTTATTTTCTGTTGATTGATCATCTTCAACTGATTGAAGCGTGTTTGGTTTGAAGCGCAGCAACCTGAGCGCATTCAACACTACCGTCACCGAACTGAAACTCATGGCAGCTGCTGCAAACATCGGATTTAGTTTCCAGTTAAGCATTTCATAAAAAACTCCAGCTGCCAGTGGAATTCCAATAATGTTATAAAAAAATGCCCAAAACAGATTTTGTTTGATATTAGCCATAACCGCTTTACTAAGTCGAAGGGTAGTAACTGCATCTAACAAATCGCTACGCATCAACACAATATCTGCCGACTCGATAGCCACATCTGTTCCGGCACCTATGGCAATTCCCAAATTAGAACGCATCAAAGCAGGTGCATCGTTTATACCATCGCCCACCATCGCCACTATTCTTCCTTCAGCCTGCAATCTGCTTATTTCTTTATCCTTTTCTTGTGGCAATACTTCGGCAATTACCGTTGAAATTCCAAGTTGTAATTGAATGGCAGCAGCAGTTCTGGCATTGTCTCCGGTAAGCATAACCACATTCAATCCAAGGGCTTTGAGTTGTCGGATAGCTTCTTTACTAGTCGGTTTCAGCACGTCGGCCACGGCAATAACTCCCAGCACTTCTTTTTCGTTGGAAACAAACAAAGGTGTTTTTCCTTCATTGGCAAGTTTATCGGCTAACGCAGCAAATTCTCCCAGATTTACTTTTCTACTGGTCATCAATTTCAGATTACCCGCTTGAAATAAAGTTCCTTCAATATGAGCTTCAATCCCTTTTCCGTGAATTGCCTGAAAGTTTTCAACTTCTTTGATTTTTATCCCCTGTCGGCTTGCTTCCACTAAAATGGCTTCTGCCAATGAATGTTCGGATGGTTTTTCCAATGCTGCAGCCAGTTCAAGCAACTCAATTTCTGTAATCGTTTTTCCTGCGATTATGTCTGTAACAATTGGTTTTCCTTCAGTTAACGTACCCGTTTTATCGAGAACAATGGTGTCAATTTGGCGCGCCAACTGGAGCGATTCAGCTGATTTTATCAAAATGCCGTGGTCGGCACCTTTTCCCGTTCCCACCATAATAGCCACCGGAGTTGCCAAACCCAATGCACACGGACAGGAAATAACCAACACAGCAATGCCAATGGATAAAGCAAATTCAAAGTTATAGCCCAAATAGATCCAAACAGCTGTAGCAACAACCGCAATGGCAATGACAACAGGTACAAAAACAGCACTGATTCTGTCGGCAAGTTTAGAAATGGGTGCTTTGGAGACCGAAGCTTCTTCTACTAACTGAATTATTTGGGATAAGGTGGTATCCTTACCCACCTTAGTCGCTTTGAGCTTGAAAAAACCGGATTTGTTGATAGAAGCTGATAAAACGCGATCGCCTTTTTCTTTAAAAACGGGTATGCTTTCGCCAGTAAGTGCCGATTCATCTACCGATGAACTTCCGGTATAAACGATTCCATCCACCGGAATTTGCTGTCCTGGGCGCACTACTACTATTTCACCAATCATGACTTCTTCCACCGGAACTTCAAATTCAATTTTGTGACGAATGACTGTTGCAAATTTAGGTGACAGATCCATCAACCGTTTAATGGCTTCCGTAGTTCGGCCTTTCGATTTGGCTTCGAGGTATTTCCCGAGTGTAATAAGTGTCAGTATAGTTGCAGCCGTTTCAAAGTACAAATCATGCGTAAAACGGAATATTGAAGGTAGATCAGAAGACATTACACCCAGTTGAATCTTGTATAAACCATAAACACCATACACAATTGCAGCCGACGAACCGATAGCAATAAGCGAATCCATGTTTGGTGCCAGTTTAAACAATGCTTTAAATCCATTGGTAAAATACCTGCGATTTATGAAAATTATCGGCAAAGCAAGCCAAAACTGTATAAAAGCATTCAGGAAAGCATATTCTTTGTCATTTAATGCATGTGGATAAGGGAGTCCAAGCATGTGTGCCATGGATAAGTAAAGCAATGGAATTAAAAAACCACATGAAATAAGCCAGCGCAATTTCATGCTTTTTTGTTCTTTTAGTACAAAATCAATTTCTGAAGTAGAACTAGTTATTGAGTTGGTTTCATAAGCATGTAAACGTGCATTATAACCGGCTTCATCTACAGACTCTTCTATTTTAGTTGTACTTAAATTCAATTCATCAAATGTAACCGTCATACTATTTGTAAGCAAATTTACATTGACCGACTTTACCCCTTCCAATTTGTTGACGCTTTTCTCAACATGTGCTACACATGAAGCGCATGTCATACCTGTTACATCAAATTTTTCTGTTCTCATTAAATTATTTATTTCATTCTGAAAACATTTCAGACCTGATTTGGTTCATATAAGTACGTTGTTGCCATGTCCATTTATTCAAAAATAACAAATCAGACAAATGACTGTCATCTGTTTTCATACTTTTTTTCTAAAATTCAAAGTATAGAACGATTATCATTCTGATTTGCAAAGGATAACAAATATCCATTTCTTTTAAAAACAGAATACTAGGAATGATTCAAAATTACTATTTTTTTCAGCATGAACCTTGCATTTACGGACAAAGTTCCAACCATTGAACAAATAGTGGTATATTGACTGATAAATCTTGGAAACAGATGTCGATTTCCGTCGCTTCAGTCCATAATTTTTTACCTGTTTTGCTTTTCCCGAGAGTTTCTTTTTCGAAATCTATGAATCTATTATTCTGAAAATCAATTTCAATTTGAAAGTTATAGTATTCTTAGGGGTTGAAGTCAAATTTTTCCTGAAAATAGTGTTCATTTTTATTTCATGAAACACCCATGACCGAATAAAAATTTAGGACACACAAGGAGATGATTATTTAGCTCAGTATGTATCTTTGTGTAAACCAATAAATTTACGTTATGGACTCAAAG
>Ga0118677_10000056_pt1 | contig 26569 bp, 9 predicted proteins | sample AliMusrvi5mmetaG_FD_86154 | JGI IMG/M metagenome (GOLD analysis project Ga0118677, IMG submission 86154) | reverse complement strand
GTCGGCGCCGGTGTTGTAACCCTATACTTCACCGCGCTTGTGGAATTACTCCCTCCGGCCGCGCTTACCCTCACATTGTAACTTCCGACAGCAACTCCTGAAGGAACTGTCGCGTTTATCACAGTGTCAGACACTACCGCGTATCCCAGCGCTGTCCCTGCTGAATCATCAAACACTACCTGTGAGACTGTCGAACTGCTTAATCCTCCGAAAAACCTTGTACCGGTTATTGTTATCGTCGCTGCTGTCAGGTTTGAACCTGTGGATGGACTTAAGGCCGTTACGGCAGGCGCAGGCGTTGTGACTCCAAACATCATAGCGCTTGTCAGGTTTGTTCCATTGCCTACCGTTACTTTCACATTGTAACTTCCGACCGCAACTCCAGCAGGCACTGTACTTCTAATAACAGAATCAGACACCACTAAGTATCCTGTCAACGCTGTTCCCGCCAAATCATCCAGCACTACCTGCGACACTGTCGAGCTGTTTAACCCTCCGTAGAACCCGCTTCCCGTTATCGTTACACTTGTCCCTGTCAGGTTTGATCCTGTTGACGGACTTATAGCCGTTACCGCAGGCGCAGGGGTTGTTACTATATACGTTTGTGAACTTGTCCCGTTTGTTCCTCCGGCAGTGGTTACTCTCACATTATATGTCCCGACTGCAACTCCCGAAGGTATTGACGCATTTATGACACTATCTGATACTGCAGTGTATCCAAGCGCAGTTGCTCCAGGATCATCCAAGGCTATATGCGACACTGTCGAGCTGTTTAATCCTCCATAGAATCCAGTTCCGGTTATCGTTACACTCGTCGCTGTCAGGTTTGACCCTGTGGAAGGGCTTAATACAGATACAGTCGGAACAGGTGTTGTAACCCTATACTTCACCGCGCTTGTGGAATTACTCCCTCCTGCCGCGCTTACCCTCACATTGTAACTTCCGACCGCAACTCCTGAAGGTACAGTTGCGTTTATCACTGTATCAGATACTACCGCGTATCCCAGCCCTGTCCCTGCTGAATCATCCAGTACTACCTGCGATACTGTTGAACTGTTTAATCCTCCGTAGAACCCGCTTCCTGTTATAGTAACACTCGTTGCTGTCAGGTTGGATCCAGTGGAAGGGTTTAATACTGATACTATAGGTGCGGGTGTTGTCACAACAATCTTCATCGCGCTCGTTGAATTACTCCCTCCGGCCGCGCTTACCCTTACATTGTAGCTTCCTGCTGACACTCCTGCCGGTACTGTGCTTCTGATAACAGAATCAGACACAACAGAATATCCTGTCAACGCGGTCCCTGCCGCATCATCCAGTACCACCTGTGAGATCGTTGAACTGCCTAATCCTCCGTAGAACCCGCTTCCCGTTATCGTCACGCTCTTAGCTGTTAGGTTTGAAACAGTGAAAGGGTTTAATCCGGAGACTATGGGTGCCGGCGTTGTCACAACAAACTTAATCGCGCTCGTGGCGTTGCCCCCTCCGGCAGCGCTTACCCTCACATTATAACTTCCGATTGCCACTCCTGATGGAACTGTCGCATTTATAACTGTATCTGACACAACCGCGTATCCAAGCACTGATCCCGCCGCGTCATCCAGAGCCACCTGCGATACCGTTGAACTGCCTAATCCTCCATAGAAGCCGCTTCCGGTGATTGTCATACTCGTAACGGTCAGGTTTGATGCCGTGGAAGGGCTTAATACCGATACTACCGGCGCGGGTGTTGTCACAACAAATTTCATCGCGCTGGTAGAATTGCTTCCGCCAAGCGCCGTTACTTTTATATCCCAGGCGCCGACAGCCACGCCGGACGGTATCAGCGCGCGCATTTCCGTGTCGGATAGGGCGGTATATGAAACAATGGCAGTTCCGCCGGGATCCCCAAGCTGAACCGCGGAAACAGCAGAACTCGTAAGCACACCGGCAAAGAATCCGCTACCCGTGATTGTCACGCTCACAGGCGCAATGTTTGAACCTGAGGACGGGCTTACGGCGGTCACAATAGGAGGCTGCAACGCCAGGACTGTAAAGACAGATGTTGAGGAGGCGCTGTCAAGCATTCCGGCCTTAAAAGAGTACGCGGCAATAGTTGAATTTGTCGAGGCTGTGAAAGGCGCGGCATATAACGTTAGCCCTGTTCCGTTAGTCGTATATCTGATGGAAGCACCTGTGGTATTTGTCGCAAGGGTTATCGTCACTGAGCCCGAGTAAGTACCGGCAGCGGGCGTTATGAAAGGAGTGCTTGCCTGTATGGTGAAGGCCGAGGAAGCTGTCAAACTGTCTGTCAGACCTTCTTTCACAGCATAAGCAGTTATTGTAGATATTGTTCCAACCGTAAACGGGCCGGCATAATTTGTCAGGCCGGAGCTGTTGGTCAAATACATAATAGTGGCGCTTGAGGTATTGGTGGACAGAGTGACAGTTGCCGAATCCGTGTAAACACCCGCCGCAGGAGTTATCTGTGGAGCGGACGCCTGTATCGTAAATACGGAGGTTGCAGTCGGACCGTCTGCTATCCCGCTGCCTGTTACATACGCGGTAATTGTTGAGGTTGCGCTTGCAGTAAACGGCCCGGCGTAATTTGAAATTCCGGTTCCGTTTGTTGCGTACATAATCGTGCCATTGGAGGTGCCGGTCGTGATAGTTACTACTGTTGAATCGGTAAAAAGACCGGATGACGGAAAAATTACCGGTGAATCCGCTTGAATTGTGATAACAGATGTCGCAGTTATGCTATCAGCCAACCCCTGCTTTGTCGCGTATGCCGCAATCGTGGAAATCGTGCTTACAGTAAATGGAGCCGAGTAGTTTGTGAGCCCTGCCCCGTTTAGCGTGTACATTATTGTCGCGCCGGAGGTTGCAGTAGTCATGGTAACAGTTGAAGCATTGGTAAAGACTCCTGAACCTGGAGTTATTAACGGCATAGTTGTTTCATTTAGAGTCGTATATAGCTGCGTGCTTGCCGTGTTGGTTGAAACATTTGTCGTAACCAGAACGCTATATGACCCGAGTGGTATTCCTGCGGGGACTATTGCGCCGCTAATTTCTGTATCTGAGATAACAGCTCCTATCAAAGTAAGTGCGGTGCCGTTTATGCTCGCGCTTGTCCCGCCAGCAGAACCAGTACTCCCAAGGAATCCGGTTCCTGTTATCGTAATAGTCACAGGCCTTACATTTGAACCGCTTGACGGCGTGACAGTTGAGACAACCGGGACATCTCTTGACTCGTAAAAACCGATATCCCACTTCCCGTCTCTTGCGGTTCCAAAATAGTCTGTTGTGACTTCGGTTGAGGAAAGATCGGCACCAGCAAACTTTGCAGGGGAAGCCGGGTGAAGTTTGAAATCAAGTGGCGTGCTGCCGCCTGGATTTACAAACAGAGGATCAACCGTTAGCGAATGCGTGTCGCTCGTGTTTACCGCCTGATACGCGGAGTAGGTAGTATAACCGGTTCCACTCCATTTCCAGGGAACAGTTGCGGTAACTCCGGCTGCCGGGTATAAGAGGTTGTAATCAACCTGCGCTCCCGAGACGCTTGCTGAATCAATATTTATTCCGACAGAACTATTATTCGTGAAATAGATTATATTGTTCTGTATGGTACAGTTTGCCGAACCGGTAGCTGCTATACCGTTAAACCCGCCCTTCGGGCCTATCATTGTATTATTGTAAACATTACATCCCGGGCTGGTCCCAAGCGCAATTCCCGAACTGGAATTCGGGTTTACTATAAGGTTGTTATAAATCTGCGCGTTTGTACAGGTCGCCGCATTGACATAGGCGGCGCTCATATAGTTTCCCGCAATGATAGCAGGAGTATTGACCCCGAGGTTTATGGCCGAGATATTGGATGCCGTGAAACCGGTAAAGGAGTTACCGATTACAGTCAACGGGTATGTGTTCGAGGTCGACTGGAACCTTGTGTTTATGAACTGGCAGTTAGTTACAATGATTCCGCCACTGGGAGGATTATAAGAGGAAACTCCAAAGTTTGGAGTCGCGCCAGCACTAATAAACCTTGAGTTCCTGATTACGGCGTTGCCCTTTGGCCAGTAAACATGAAAATTGCCGCTGCCTGTGTTGTCATAAAGGGTTGTTACATTGTCAACTATGAGACCCTGTCCCGCAGGTGCAGCATAGCAGTTTAAAAGCCCATAGGTAAGAGTGCCCGAATAGGTTACCACTACACTGCTTAGGGTAACATATGGCGCGGAAAGCTCAATGACACTCCATCCGCCATTGCACTCGGTCCCGCTGCCGCTAATGGTTACTGCTGTACCGCTGGAATCACCAGTTATAATGAGTCTGTTACTGTCATTTTTTGGAGTAATTGTACCTTTGTTAAATATTTTGAATGATTCATTATAAAGACCCGAAGCCAATGTTACAATCTGAGGCCCTGTGTTTATGGTACCATTTGTTCCGCTAAGATCATAATACAATTGGTCTATTGCAGACTGTATTGATGTAAACGGTTGACCGACTCCAACACTATATAACCCTTGCGCCCCAATACCTGTTCTTGTAAAAATGGAACCCGCATTTGTCGGATTCACTCCACCCGTGGAATAAACACGAATATTATAATTCGCACCGTTCACAGGAGTGCCAAGCGGGAAGATCGCTCCGGTAATGAGCGTATCGTTTACGACGGAATAGGATGAGAGCGTCACAGTTATCGAAACACCTGAAGTGCCTTCTGCCTGCATCAGCGTCACCTGCGACGAGCCCGTGCCCGCCATAAAGCCGGTTCCGGTAATGGAGATGGTTGACGGCGCGGCATTTGTTCCTGTGTTCGGTGTGATGGTCGTTATTGTCGGGACAGGAACAACATACAGCTGGGCAGTAGAGTTAGCGCTGTTTCCCATTCCTCCATTTATAGCGTATGCCGTGATAACTGATGTCGAGTTGATAACGATTGGATAACTATAATTTGTTAATCCGGTCCCGTTTAGAGTGTACATTATCGTCGCGCCCGCAGTTCCCGTGCTCATCGTCACGCTTACGGTATTGACATACAATCCTGCCGCAGGAGTAATTACAGGCACCTGCGGCGTTACCGTAAATATTCCTGTTGAGACATTGCTGTCAGGAAGAACCCCATTTGACGCGTAAGCGTTTATCGTCGTAGTTGTAGTCACGGTGAACGGGGAACTATATATAGAAGATGATGTAGTCGGAGTGCTTCCGTCAACCGTATACCACATCGTCGCTCCACTGGTACTTGTACACAGTGTAATACTAACAGTGTCCGTAAAAGTCCCGGGGGCAGGGCTGAATACCGGCGCCGAAACCCGCGGTGTGAAGACTGCGGATGAAACATCACTGGGCGACATTGTCCCAAAATAGGCCATGACCTTAAATGTTGTTAATGAGGAAATAGTCAGGGGTGTGGAATAGATATTGGAAAAGTTAGTCGGGGAACTGCCGTCAGTCGTGTAGAATATCGTCGCTCCTGCGGTGCTTGTGGACACGCTCACCACCACGGACCCGGAGAAAACGCCTCCGTTCGGGGTTATCACCGGCGTAACGACCTGGTTTGAGTTTGTAAACGCGGCCGTTGATACATACCCCGGCGCCATTCCATTATGGAATGCAGCGGATTTGAGTGTTATGGTTCTGGTAAAAGTCAGCGCCGCAGTATACGCGGTTGATGAAGTCGTGGGAGCGGTTCCGTCAGTCGTGTAGAATATCGTCGCTCCCGCTGTGCTCGTGGAAAGCGTTACCTGCGTGGTATCAGTGAAAGTCCCGCCGTTAGGACTTATTGATACAATATCCGCCTGCACGGCAAGCGCGGTTGTTGCCGTCAAGCTGTCAGTCATTGACGCCGCTTGCGCGAAGGCAACTATCGTGGAATTAGTAGTTACCGTCACAGGGCCGGTATATATTGTTGATGCGCCGGTAGGAGTTGTACCGTCGGTCGTATATCTGATTGTCGCGCCGCTCGTTCCGGTAGCCATTGTCACGACAACTGCATTAGTGTAGGTTCCCGCCGCCGGAGCTATTGAAGGAGTTATTACCTTTAGGGTATACGCCAAAGGCGAAGTAGCCGGGCTGTCGGAGATCCCTCCCTTCTGTGTGAATGCCACTATCGTTGCACTTGTTGTTTGCGTGAACGGACCTGAGTAAAGCGCTGACGAAGCATTTGGGGCCGTTCCGTCAAGCGTGTAACGTATAGTCGCTCCAGAAGTTGTGGTTGACATCGTTATAGTAACAAAACCCGTATAGGTCCCTGCCGCCGGGCTTATGACCGGCGCGGCCGCCTGTATTGTAAATACCGAGGAGGCCGTTGGGCTGTCCCCAAGATAAATCTTGGAAGCATAGGCCGTTATGGTTGATAAAGAAGATACGGTGAACGGCCCGCTGTATAATATGGAGGAGCTGCTTGGTGTGGTCCCGTCCAGAGTGTAGCGTATTGTTGCTCCGGTTGTGGCGGTTGAAAGTGTGATTGTAACGGAATTGGTATATGTCCCCGCCGCCGGAGAAATAACAGGCTGATAGCAATTCGCAAATCCGGTAACCGCGTACTTCTGCGCGCTTGAAGGATTGGTTGCGACATTTGTCGTTATTTGAACATCATAGGTCCCAGGGGTAATGCCCGGAGGGACAACCGCGCCGCTTATCAGCGTATCAGAAATCACCGCTCCGGATAAATCAATCGCCGTCCCGTTTATTCTGGCGCTTATACCGGCGGTTGAACCGGTACTTCCGAAGAAACCGCTTCCTGTTATCGCAATGGTATTGAAAGCGCCGACATCTCCGCTTGACGGGTTTACCGAGGAAACCACCGGAGGGTCATTTGATTCATAGAAACCCGCATCCCACTTTACATCCCTCGCCGTTCCGAAATAGTCCGTGGTGAAACCGCCGATAGCGGAAACATCCTGCCCGGCAAATTTCGCTGGCGAGGTTGCCTTCAATTTGTAATCATTCGCGGTACTGCCGCCTAAATTCACAAACTGCGGGTCACCCATTACAGAATTCTGGTCCCCGCCAAAACCCGACGCTTTCCACAGGGCATAGGAACTGAAACCATACCCGCCCCATTGGATATATGGTAGTCCGTTCGCATAGACAAAGTTATTATTAATATATGTGTTCGGGACAGAAGCAGAGTTAATGTTGAAAATGGTGGTGTTTGCAGTGTTTGTGCCCATATAAACTATGTTGTTTATTATTTTTGAATTTGAGAAATTTGCGGTGGCAGCCGTAAAACCTACGAATCCCGGACAGTTAACTATCGTATTATTATAGATATTAGCCCTGACGGTGCTGAGGGTGACATTCCCAATAACGGCAGCGGTATTGGTGTTCATTATCAGGTTATCGTATATAGTCACATTGGTCGGTGCCGCCGCGCTTCCAGATGTTAGAACTATTCCGTTTGACTTGAAGTTGCTGTTGATAATGTTGTTCCTGATTACAATTTTGTCAGGAGTGGTCATGGCAATGTAAATGTGAGTTCCCGGATTGCTCGCCGAGGTGGAATACGCATTATTGTTAGTGAAGGTGTTCCTGTCAATTATCAGGTTAGTTCCCTGAACTTGAATCCCGGTGCCGGTAAAAGTATTGCCAATTATAGTGTTAGGATAGGAATTCAATGAATTTCCCAGATTAACGCCCCAAGCGGGTACTCCGCCTTTAACCGGATTGAAAGCACAGTTGGTGATTAAATGACCGGCGGTTGTGTTCGCTCCCATAAGGGCGATGCCAGAAGTACCGCAATTATTTGTCGTTATGGTGTCATATATCTGCCCGTTGCTAATAGAAGGACTATATATGCCGTAGCTGGTAACATTTTGCACCGTGAAATTTTTAAATGTCACATAGCTTTGGGAGCCGTAAATCGTAATGCCTGACAGGTTGGTGTTCTGGCCGTCAATGATTACGGTCTCGGAAGGCGCTCCCGCCACGGTAAGCCTGTTTGTTGAGGTGGTGCCAAATCCGGCGAAGGCAGAACCCAGTCTGACCTGCTCGTAATATGTTCCGGCGTGAATTTTCACCTGTGCTGAATTGACCCAGGCCTGCGTTGCGCCCCAGTCAAGACTCATCTGGTTAAATACGGACTGAATCGTGGTGAACGGATACGCGCCGGACTGGCCTACCTCATAGACGGACTGTAAGGCATTTGGCGCCGGCCTTACAAATTGAGAGCTAACCGATGTGGCGTTTGTTCCGGCCGCAGTGGTCACCATCGCATAGCATGTCAACGATGAACTGCCTGTTCCTGATGTTGCAACAAGGCCTAAAGGTACGACAGCGGTCATAACTGTATCCGATACGGCGCTGAAAGCCGACGAAGCCAGCGGTATGGTTGCCGCAGTCGGAGAAGTCACAAGAAGTCTTACCGAGGAAACACTTGAGTAAGGCCCTCCTCCGAAAAATCCGGAACCATATATCGTAAGCGTTGTCGGGGTCAAGCTTCCCGCAGTTGAAGGGTAGCTTCCAAATATGGCCGGTGCAGCAGCCGCTGAAGTAAGAACAAATCCTGTACTGGAACCTGCCGTGCTGGTATTAGTACTGGATATTGAGGCAGTCCCAACACTGTTAGTGACATAAACATTGTAGGAACCTGCCTCATACCCCGGCGGGATTATTATGCTGCTAATGACATTATTATTGTTAATATTAAAGTATGATGGAGTTACAGTTGCATTTGAACCACCGACTTCTATCAGTTTTATGGAGGCAATATCCGCTGCGCTCCAGCCGGCATAGAAGTTCGTGCCGTTTATGGAGATAGTCACCGGCGAAGTGTTTGAGGCGGTACTGGGTGTGACCGCGTTAACAGTCGGGGCAGGAGCCAGAATTGTCACTTTCGTGCCGGATACCGTCATTGTCGTTGACTGGTTCGCGACCAGGAGACTGTAGATGCCTGATTTGATACCGGCAGGAAACTTGACTGCTGTTATCGTTCCCGTAGCAGTTGCCGTGAAACCGGTAGCGGAAGTAGGTGTAGGAGAGGTATCAAGAAATATGGCCGTTACATAGGGTGTAGCGTTAACATCAGTCCAGAATTTTGTCCCGGTAATATTGGTAATGGTAAACGCCGAAGTATTCACAGTAACAGTCAAGTTCGCGCTGGATACCGTAGACCCCGCCTGTATAGTAAGTATCGAGGCCGAGTTCGGAACGGTCGTCACTCCGGAAGTGTTTACGACCTTCACATTATATGTGCCGAACTGCTTGCCGCCGGGGACATTTACGGCAAGTATCTGCGAATCGCTTATTACATTAAAGGAGGCAGCATTGAAGTTTATGGAGGCCGCGGTGGAGGTTACCGGTGTTGGAGCGCCAAACACATAATTGCTTCTCTCAAAAAGCACACTTGTGATAACCGAGGTGCCGGTTCCGCCGAAGAAGCCGGTACCGTTGATTGTCAAATATGAGGGGCCGATGTTATTGACAGCACCTGGCGTAATTGTCCCGACCGCAAACGGAACCGTATAAAGCGAGGCCAGTGAGTTGGGGCTCACCCCTGACGCGCTTGTAACCTGCACATAATATGAAGCCGCGCCGGGCACTCCGGCGGGGATAACAATTCCAGTTATGAAGTTATCATTTGCAATTGAAAATGTTGTTATAGGAACAGTAACACCGTTCGTTAGACCTTGCAGAGTGATCCCTGTTACTCCTGTAAAACCTGCGCCTGTCAAAGTCACCATAACTGGAAAGGTACTGTCTCCTGTGACGGGAGAAACGCTGTATATCACAGGGGCAGAGGTCACTACAAACTGCTGGGCACTCCGCGCATTCGTGCCGACATCAGTTGTAACTATCACATTATATGTGCCACCCGCAATGCCGGCAGGCACTACCGCGCCGTTGATAGCGGTATCGGAAATATTTCCCGCGGCGGGAATGGTCACCGCCGTGCCGTTTATGCTGATTCCCGTCACGCTTCCCGCGGAACCCGTGGACCCGAAGAAACCGGAACCTGTGATTGTGATGGTTGTCGCGGAACCAGAAGGTCCGCCACCCGGAGAGACCGTGGATACTACCGGCGGATCATTGGATTCATAGAAGCCCATATCCCAAAGAGTTGATCTGCTCGTGCCGAAGAAATCCGCAGTAATATAATTCGTCGCCGAGGTCGCGTTCGTCGCTTTGAATTTTGCCGGAGAGAGCGGGCTCAGTTTGAAATCCGCGGCGGTGGAGAAGGTCTCGGAGGTATTGACAAAGAGCGGATCAAGTGTGACGGAATGCGTGTCGGTGCCGTTGGCGGCGGTAGCAACCGTACTGCCAACCGCCGTCTGCCAAGCAGTATAAGTCCCATAAGTAGTTCCAGACCATGTTCCATAACTGTAAGCCGTGCCTGAGGGAGCTGCTACGCAGTTGTAATCCACGCTGGATTTTGGAACACTTCCGGCGTCAACGCTAATTCCTGTCGCACCTGGAGTCTTCACATAAACAATATTGTTCATTATGGTTATATTTGAAGAAGACGAAGTCGCGGTTATCGCGGGCAGCGGTGCGGCATTGCCGCAGTTATACAAGGTATTATTGTAAATATTGACGCCAACGCTAGCCGAGACATAGACACCCTGCACATTTACCATATTTGCTATTAGGTTATTGTATATCTTCAATTTTGACGGGGCGGCGCCAGTACCGCTGGAGTAGATATAGATACCATACTGAGGCCCTTGAGAGAGAGGTCCAATTATTGTGTTGTTTTTTATATGTATGTTTGAACTGCCGGTTGTGCTTACATATACAGGGTACTGGTTGTAATAGGTAAAATTGGACAAATAATTCGAGTCAAATACCGTGCCATCGGGTACGGCATTGAGATACGCCCCGCAGTTGTTAAACTGATTGTTTAATATAGTGCATGCCACTCCGGAGGTGGAAGCCCGAAAGTATGTTCCATAAGTAACTGCCTGGACAGCGCTGTTGTCAAAGACACAGTTATTGACATAGATGTTCGACTGCGTGTTTCCATAGGCAAAGATGGCGCCGGCTCCGTAGCCACTTCCTGTTCCAATCCAGTTTAAACAGGTAACATTTGTCACCGTGATGTTCGTGGCTGGGGTGCCGATTGCAACGCAATTATTGACAGTGTTTCTTATCTGCAAATTTTTAATAACGCAATTGTCGACATTAATGGTGATACCTTCGGATCTTGTGCTCTGTCCGTCAATTATTACGGTATCGCCCGGGTTTGATTGTATTGTCAACGGATAAGCCGGCGCAGGATTAAGACTTATGTTGGTTGCAGCATCTTCAAAATAGGTGCCCGAAAATATATTAATATTCTGCGCGACGGTAAAAAGAGTTGCGCCCTGGTCGTAGTAAAGTTGGCTTAACGCTGATTGAATAGTATTGAACGGTTTGCCGGCACCGACATTGTAATTAGTAAGAGCGCGCATGCTTGTTAACATAAAGTTTACAGAGTTAGTGCTTTCGGAAACACCGGTCGCGACTTTTACCTGATAAGTTCCACCTCCGTCATGCGGGAAACCAAGGGGTATAACAGCGTTCACTATTTGCGAATCACTAATGACATTGAAACCCGAGAGCGTTATGGTGGCTGCCGTGCCGGAAGTCTTGATCAGGCGGACATTGGTAACAGCCGAACTCATACCACCCGCAAAGAAACCGTTGCCATATATTGTCGCGGTGCAGGGCGCGGTATTATTCCTCGTTGAAGGCATGATTGACCATACCGCGGGAGCCGTCGAAGGGGTAACGGTAAAGAGCGTTCCCGTCGTGTTGCTTCCTCCCGCCGCGGTTACCTGTACGACATAACTGCCGGCAGTAATCCCGGGCGGTATTATTACCCCGGTAATCGTTGAATCATTGGGCACTGACATAGAGATAAGAGCCGTTGGCGGCGCAGACATCAGGGTCACGGCAGATACCGTGCTGCTTCCAATCCCGCCGAAGAAACCGAGTCCTGTGATATCCAGAGTTGTTGCCGAGTTGTTCGATCCCGAAGGAAAACTAAGGGAACTCACGACAGGAACAGGGACAACCACACCAAACTGCGAAGCGCTTGTTGAGTTGCTCCCGCCCGCACCGGTTGTTACTATTATATTATACGAACCAAGCGAAAGACCGGCCGGGATAATGCCGCCTGTTATTAAGGAGTCAGATATAACGCTGTAGGATGATATCGGGGTCGTTCCGAGCTGGACTGAAGCAACATTGGCCGAGCCCGTGCCGCCAAAGAAACCGGCTCCGACTATGCTAACAGTTGTCGGATACGCATTCTGGCCTGACAGCGGCAGAGAGTAAGAAACAATTGGCGGAGCGGTCGTCACAACAAACTTCGCCGCACTTGATGAATTTGTCCCTCCCCCGTTCGTCACCAGCACATTATACGAGCCGTTCATTAGTCCTGACGGCACCACCGCGCCGCTTATGAATGAATCGCTTAGCACGGAATAGCCGGCTAACGCGGTATTGGTTGGGTTTGTTGACAAAGCGATACTTAGAACATTGGGACTGCTATTCCCGCCATAGAACCCATTACCAGAAATACTTATGGTAGTACAGTCGCTTGTCGGACCGGTTGAAGGGCTGATTGCTGATACCGCGGGAACCGAGGTGGTCACAGAAAATTTAACGGCGCTCGTTGTATTGCTTCCCGCTCCGGTTGTAACGATAAGGTTATATGTCCCGGGATAAACTCCCTGTGGCACAACTACCATTCCAATTGTTGTATCAGTGACAGAATTGAATGACAGCTGAGTATTGTTCGGGTCAGAGAGTTTGACGCAGTAAACATTGGGTACGCTCTGCCCCCCGAAGAAACCGGAACCCGTAACGCTCAAAGTCGTGCCGCTCCCGTTTACCGCTGTTGTCACGGATAGCGTCGAAACTTTTGGCGGCAGACCTATTTTCATAAACTGCAGATTGAAAGGGCTTGTCGTTCCTTCATAAGTCATAACCGGAATATACGGAGAGTTTGAAGACAGGCGCTCCATAGTCGCAGTGTTTTGCAGTTGTGTAAAATTGGAATATATGGTGGTCTCATTGTCATCCCAACCTGCTGCCGTCCTTTTCTTATAGACCAAACTTGAGGGTATGCTCGTTCCGTTAATATAAAACGCCCAAAGATTTGTGCCGTCCGTCGCGAGAGACGGGTTCTTGCAGAAACTGACTGCCGTTGAAGATACGGGGAACGCGGAGTTTGGGGCTGTCCACAATGAACCGTTATAATACGCGTAATATATTACGCCGGCACTCGACCATATTATGTTTATCCTGTTGTCGTCCGTGGCGCATATAGAATATTCTGAAGTTGTGTTGGCAGGAGATTGAGGTATCTGAAACCAGGCAGAGCCGTTAAAAACCGTCATACAGATTATCGGCCCGTTGCTCGACCAGGCAATCACCGGCTTGCTGTTCCAGTAAAACATAGTAGGATAGGATTGCAGATAACTTCCATTTGCGGGCAGTCCAAGATCGGGCTCAAAATGGTTCGGCTGATTGGAATCTCCCGCAACATTTCCGTTCCAGGAGGTGCCGTCATTATCGGAATAAGTAGCGCATAGCTTGCTGATAGTTATGCTGGTGGGGTAGAATGAGTAGGTCACCCACAACCTTCCTCCCGGTTCCTTCAAAACCGACATATGCGGCGCAAAATCCGTAAAGGTGGTCATGGTTGATGTTGATGTATTCGTGACAACTGTTATTTCTGAACCCGACATGTAACTTGCCCCAGTGTAGGACAGTTTCTTGATTGAGATTCGTCTTCTCCCGCCCGCTCCGGCAATTGTCGTATTATAGTAAACAGCATAAATATTATCGCTTGAAGGGTCTTTGTATATAGAATTGACATTTGTGTTGCTGAGAGTTCCTGCGCCCCCACCAATTGTCACGATTGAACCAAAGGTTGCTCCCCCATCGGAAGAAAGAGCGAAGCACAGCGGCCCGCCGGTCGCGTCTCCTCCAGGGAAAAAGGCCGCTATCTTTCCGTCTGAATTTAGAATCAGCCTTCTAACGTTATTGGGGCCTGCTGAGTTGCCGGGCAAATTAACCTGCTTGGCGTTTGAACCTGAGAATGAATACCTGCTTATCACATATTTTGCGGTGCTGGTGAGGTTTGTTGTCCCTGTGGTGGTAATCATAATATTATATGTGCTCGGGAAGGCCGAGTACGGAACCACCGCGCCGGTTATAACACTGTCGCTGATAACCGAGTAGCCGCTCAGTGCCACCGTAAATGTTCCGTCGTTAAGGTTTATTGCCGTTACCGATGTGCTGCCGTTCCCGCCAAAGAAACCGCTGCCGGTAAGGGTAAGAGTTGCCGCAGAGCCCTCGGAACCGCTTGAAGGGGTTATAGATTTCACATCAGGGCCGGCGTTGACCGTGAACATAGTGCTTCCCGCCGGTGAAACTCCCGCGCCAGTTGTTACCAGGACATTATATGTTCCCACGGGGGTTCCGACCGCAAGGACCGCGCCGTTTATGGTGCTCTCATTTGCAACAGTCCAACCCGTAAGCTGATAGGTATTGCCCGAGGCGGACAACGCCACGCTGCTTGTGAAGCCCGCGCTTCCCACCCCTCCCATAAAGTTCGTTCCGGTTATGGCCACCGTTGAAGGCTGAACATTGCATCCTGCGGCGGGGGTTATACCTGTTACAGTGGGAGCTGAATACGCCGAGCCGGTAACAGTGAGTACCATTGCGCTGGTTGCGGATAAGCCCGCGCTGTCCGTCACTATTACATTATAAGTGCCCGGAGCCGTTCCGGCGGGAAGCACCGCGCTATTCAGGGTCAAATCATCCGATACCGTCCACGCGGAGAAACTCACCCCGTTTGAGAGTTTTACCGAAGAGACCTTGTTTGACGAGTTTATATCAAGGAAGCCGCTGCCTGAAACAGAGAGCGTAGCAACTGAAGTATTTGACGCCGACAGGGGAGAAACTGACCTGATAAACAGAGGGGTCTGCACCTTCCCGAACTTGAGATAATAAGGAAAACCGTTTCCCGAAGCTTCCTGCCAGAAGACCGGATAGAAGCCGGACTTTCCACTATAAGTAATTGTGTCCATACCGTGGTATTGTGTTGATGCGGTGCCGTTGGTATTAACATCGGTGACCACGGTAGTCTCCGTGCCCCAGGTCCAGGTGCTTCCGGTTTTTGTGCCAATCTTACTGCAGATGACAAAATTGCCGGACGGCGTCATTCTCTCGTAGAACGCGCAAAGGTCAACCCCGTTCGTGGTGAGTCCCGCGTCAAGGTTGTTGTTTGCCATATAGGTTACATCGGACGCGACATAGTTTGAGATCCAGGTGCTTCCGGTCCATTGGAACTGTTTTACGGTCTTGTCGGCGTTATGCCAGGCCAGAAGATTGAGTTCACCGTTGTCTGTCGTTACGGGTGAATAAGTGTAAGCCATGCCATTGGCGCGGGGCGTTGTACCAGGGCCAGGAGGGGTCAAAACATTTGCAGGCGCGGACCAGGTTGAACCGTTGTAGTATTGGAAAACCAGCGGGTAACCAACCAGGGTGTTGTAAAATATGACGGGATAGCCGTTGTAAAGCGTTGTTGACATAATACCTGTATTGTTCCAATAAGGCGGCTGCCAGACCGTGTCTCCGTAAGCATGCGCGAACCTTGAAGGGGCAGTGATAACCGCTTTTGGAACGTGAAGAGTCGCTTCCCCCTGCCAGATGGTGGCGCCACTTGAATGCGTTGTTGCGGAGGCACTTGAAGTGGCAATCAAAGTCCCGCCGGAATTATATATTCCGGAGCCCGGGAACACATTCCTGGTTACAGTCAAAATAGTTCCGTCAGCCGAGCAGGCTCCAGCGGCATACGACATAATTTCGTTATCAATCCTTATTAGACTGGATTGATTAAATTCATAGCCGTTTTGAATAAGATTGCCGTTTACTGTGACTGTCGTTGCCGCAGCGCTAATGCTTCCCGATAAGGCAAGATTGTTTTTGATGGTTAGAGCTCTCGTGCAGCCGGTGAACCAGTTGCCAAGTAAACCTGTGTAGGCTATCTTTTCGCCATCCAGGTTTATTATACCGCTTGAAGGAAATCGGTATGTCGAAAGGTCGGTATTTACACCAGCCCTTATCACCGTATCCGTACCAAGAGTGGTAATATTGGAAGTGGCTGTCTGAGGCGAAAGATACCCGCGTCTTACAGTGAGCAAGGTCGCGCCTGAACTCGCAGTATACACCATCCACTCGCCGCCAACATTAATCCACATATTATCGTTTCCGCTAAAACCATGTTTCCAACTCACAGGGATAGTAGCGCCTGTCAATGTAACACTTGTCGCGGTTGATGAGATGCTGCCCTGCAGCATTCCCTGAGTGCTTCCTGAATTGAATGTGGTGTCATACGCAAAGGTATTGCCGCCGTCGGTTGACTTCCAGGCAATCAGGCCGTAAGGATAATAACCCGCAAGTGCAGAAGGATTGGCGGTTATAGTTGCTATAACCCAGACGGTCCCGTCCTTGTCAACGAGAACATTCTTGAACCAATAAATAGGACTGGTACCTGAACTTCCGTCGAGACTTCCAAAGATATTCCTAACAACAGAAACATTAAAGGTTGAACCGGTCCAGGCGAGTTTGACAAACCTGAGGCTTATTGCGCCAGAGTCAGCGTCCGTGTTTTGGGTGAGCACATAGACATTGTTATTATTGTCATAGGTCACACATAAATCATTTCTGTAATCGGAAGGAAAGCCCGTATTCGGAGCAATGGTGATATCATCGCTCCAGGTAAGGCCGTTATCGGTGGAAAATATCAGAGTAGTGGTTCCGTTTGAATTACTGAGAATTCTGTAGAAGACAGCGACAAGGACACCATTCGGAAGGCGTTCAAACTTTCTCGGCCCGGCCTGACCGACGATGAAAGAATTCGGGCTGCTTCCTGATAATGATACGACTGTAGCTGCGGTTGTGAAATAATTCGCGGCGGTAGTTTCGCCTGTCATAAAGGCAACCACAAGCGTGCCGAGGAGGAAGTATTTCAGTGCTTTCTTTAAGTGCAAGCTGCTCCTATTGCATATGCTAAATTATTGATATACGAATACAAATATTAGGATTACAGTTCATTTTGGAATTTTTGCCGGTGGAAACCTTTGAATCCCCCATTGGTCACTATTTGATGCAACATTACTGTTTCGTTAGTATTTTACAATGTTTGCTCGCTTATGACAAGGTAATAATAATCACAATCCGGCATACAATTACAGTCTTTTTATTGTTTTCGACTTTGTGTTTTTCGGCCGATGAGGACAAGAATTGACAAAAACAGCAGGTTGTTTGAGGGTCAAATTTACTTACATTTGCAGTATCGCTGAAGTTATTCCGGTCTCGCACAGACGGCCTTCCCGCTCCCTGAAAATATCCTGGGTCAGGATAACATCGCCTTCCATGCCGGAGACTTCGGTAATATGGGTTATCCCTCTTTTCCCGTCTTTGGACCTCTCCTGATGCACTACGATATCAACGGCCGAGGCAGTCTGGTCGCGGATGGCCCTCAGGGGCAGGTCCATTCCGGCCATCAGCACCATAGTCTCAATTCTGCTCAAGGTATCTCGCGGGGAGTTGCTGTGAAGGGTTGTAAGGCTTCCGGCGTGCCCGGTATTCATCGCCTGGAGCATGTCAAAGGCCTCTCCGCCGCGGCACTCGCCGACGATTATCCTGTCGGGGCGCATCCTGAGGGCGTTTCTAACAAGGTCTCTTATGCTGACCGCGCCTTTTCCCTCTATATTCGGCGGCCTGGCTTCAAGAGTGACCACATGGCCCTGGGAAAGCGAGAGCTCCGCGGAATCTTCTATGGTAACAATCCTCTCATCGCCGGGAATGAAGGAGGAAATTATATTCAGCAGGGTCGTCTTGCCCGAGCCCGTGCCGCCGCTCACGACTATGTTCTTCCTCGCCCTAACCGCTCTCAAGAGGTAGCCGGCGGCTTCTTCCGTGACTGATCCTGAGTTTATTAGGTCCGCGACAGTTAATTTCTTTTTAGAAAATTTTCTAATGGTAAGGCACGGACCCTTTAGGGCCAGCGGGGGAATTATCGCGTTCACCCTGGAACCGTCGGGCAGGCGGGCGTCAACCATGGGAGAGCTTTCGTCTATCCTTCTTCCGACGGGGGCGACAATCCTTTCAATGCAGAGCAGGAGCTGGCTGTCAGAGGAGAACTTCCTGCCCGAATTCTCAATGCGCCCGTTTCTCTCAACAAATATCTGTTCCTTTGAATTGACCATTATCTCGGATATTCCCGGGTCAGCAAGCAGGTCTTCAAGAGGGCCTAGGCCTAACGCTTCCTGGATTATCTCGTTTACCAGCGCGGAACGGTTTTCGCTTCCGGATATTTCCGGAGCCTCTCCTGCAAAAAGTTCTTCAACTGCCTCTCTCACGCGTTCATCCAAAAGCGCTTTTCCTTCTTCCGCCTGGCCGGAGAAAACGACATTCTTCTCTTTCATAAAAGGAATAAGTTTGGAATGTATCCTGGATTTAACTTCCTCATTTCCTGTTTGCTTTAAAGCCGGCGGCGAACTCACAGAGCGCAGGATAACAGGCTCAAGCGTTCTTATGCAAGCGGCGAGCCGGTCTATCCCTTCCGAGAGCTTGTTATCGCTCCTTCCGGCCAGCAGGTTTCCGGAGTTGACGGACAAGAGCGACTGAGCGTTATCCCTGTCCACCGTGAACTCAGGGGGTCTCCCCGAGACAGCGCCCGCATTGAAAAGTTCTTGAGCCGCTCCTCCGAACTTATTCAGCACAAGTTTAACTTTAGACGATTCAATATGCCTGGAATAGAGATTTTTTAGTACTGCGGACGCGTTCTTCAGCGAAGGCAGCTCCGGCGAAGCAACAAGGAATATCCCCGAAGTATTCTGAAGAAACTCCGCGGACACGTCCCCGGGGTCACGAACCACGCCAATCATATGATCAAATGCTTCAGTTATTTGAGAAATGAATTTAAGCGCTTCCCGGCCGTCAAGCCCGGCCAGCGTCAGCATTTTAACCCCTGAAGAATGTGACGGAATAAGTGAGATTGCGGAGGCTGGCGAAATCGAACCGTTAAGAGTGTTTAGAACAATATCTCTGTCGGTATCTTCCAGCCCGAGCAAAACAGAAGAGTTGCACATGTGAAAATCAACGAGGAGGACTTTTTGGGTTCTGGCGAGCACGGCAGAAGTGTTAACGCATAGAAGCGTGGCCCCCGAACCGCCTTTGGCGGAGACGAAGGCAGATAGGATGGTTCCCTTTTCCTTCAAAAACCCTCAGATTACGCACAAAAAAACTTAGGCTTAAATTTCAAATCACAAGCACCAAATCACAAATAAAAATAAAAAATACAAACTACAAACTGCCTTTATAATTACCTGTATTTTGAATTTTTATTTTTTGTTTCTTGGTGTTTATTTGGTGCTTGTGATTTGTGATTTGGTGCTTATATCCTTTAGAATTCATCAGGGAGTTTCTTGATTTCGGCGTAATCAAAAACCGGACCGTCTTTGCAGACATAGAGCTGCTGGATATTGCAGCGCCCGCATTTGCCAAGACCGCACTTCATCTTCATCTCAAGCGTGGTAACAATCTGCTCCGGAGCAAAACCAAGATCTGTCAGTTCTTTAAGAACAAATTTTATCATTATCGGCGGCCCGCAGGTAATGACCGTGCAGTTATCTCTCGAGGGTTTCATTTCCTTAAGGACCGCGGGAACAAATCCTACTTTATGCTTCCAACCTTCCGAGCCCTTGTCGGCCGTGAGCACCAGATTCGCTTTCTTTCCCTGCCATTCATCAAACTTGTCAAAGTAGCATATATCAAGCGGGCTTCTGCCGCCGTAAAGTATTGTAATGTCCTTGAAATCAGCGCGGGTGTCCAGGCTGTATTCTATCGGCGACCTTATGGCTGCTATGCCTATGCCGCCGCCCACAAAGAGCAGGCTCTGCCCTTTAAATTTTTCAAATGGGAACCAGTTGCCGTAAGGCCCCCTGATAGCGACAATATCGCCGACCTCAAGATCGTGGAGCGCTTCAGTAACAAGGCCGGTCTTCTTGATGCTGCACTCGACATACTCGGCTCTGGTTTGCGGATTGGCGAATGTAAAAGTGGCCTCGCCGACTCCGAAGACCGAGAGAATAAGAAACTGGCCGGACTTCCATATGAAATTCTTCCTGACTTCGGGGTCAAGAAGCTCAAACTGAAAGCTCTTAATATCGGCCGTCTCCTGCTTAATGGAGGCAATCCTCGCCTTATGTGGAATGTATATGTTGTTCATGTTTATTTATTCCGTCCTCCGTTCCGCCCGATGCACCCTGGCGAATTGACATTGTCAATTCACTCCATAGTCTTAAGCAAAAGTTTTCAAAGCCATTGTGCGCCGGCTCCGCCGGATTGCTAATTATTAATTAATGACTCATATCTACCGTCTTCTGTCTTCTTCCTTACTGCGCATCAGCGCATCTGACCATCTGCGCATCCGCACTACTTCGCTTCTTCCACAACCTTCCTTATATCAATCCCCACCGGGCACCTGCGGATGCAGCGCCCGCAGCCCGTGCAGAGTTCTTCTTTGAAATTGTCTACGTGGTATCTGAACTTGTGCATAAACCTCTGTCTGAACCTTCTCTTCGTATCGGTCCTCGGGTTATGCCCGCCGGCCATCTTGGTGAACATCTCCGACATACAGGAATCCCAGGTACGGTTCCTCTCGCCGTTTAAATAGCCGAACTTCTTTTCGGTAATGTCAAAACAGTAGCAGGTAGGACACACATAGGTGCACGCGCCGCATTTCACGCACGGCAGGTGGACGGTATCCCAGTAAGGCGAATCAAATGAAGCGTCAAGGTTCTTCTTTACTGCGGCCAGGTCAAGCTTCTTTGCTATCTTTGCTTCAACCACTTTCGCGAACTCCGCCTTCGCCGCGGTTTCAGCATCACCGGCTTCGGAGAAGTATTTTGAATATTTTGCCGCGAGTTTCTCTCCTCTTTCGGTAAGCAGTTCCGCGAGGAACTTTCCTGAAACAGGAGTCAGCAAAATATCGCTTCCCTTCCCATCTGCCGGACTTCCGACGGCGAATGAAGTGCAGAAACAGGTTGTCTCCGGATTCTCGCAGGAAACGGTTATTATCGTGGTGTTCTTCCTGCCGCCGGTATAGGGCCCGTCTTCATAACCCGACCAGTTGAAGAGTTTGTCAATTACGTCAAAGCCCCTCGCGTCGCAGGGCCTTCCGCCGAAAATGACCGCTTCTTTCCCCGACGCCTTCTCTTTGAATTCTACCGTGTCCTTCTTCACTTCATACTGAAAGAGCTGTTCTGACTGGAGGTAGACCTTATCTTTAGCTGTGGTATTGGTCAGAAGCACATCCGAAACATATTCATCAAAGGAATTAATCTTTCCGAACGAGACAGTGTTCTCGTTCTCCCTTTTGGGCGCGAAAACATCATAGGAAGCCGCAAGCTCATTGACGAGGGCTTTTAAGTTTTCCTGTGTGATAAGTTTGTTTGGCATTTTACATTATCTCCGCAATACCTTCCTCGTCAACCTTGAAGGTTGAGAGCGGAGGCCTCGAGTCCGTGTCTTTGCCGGATTCATAATTAAAGAGTTTCTTCGCGTCCTTGGACATTTTCTTCGTGAGCAGCGACAGCTTTATTCCGACGGGGCAGGCTTCTTCACAGGCCCTGCAATCGGTGCACCTGCCGAACACATGCTGCATCCGTATCTGCTGGAAGACTTTATTTTCGGCGGTATTCACAACTTTGTTAAGATATTCCGGCATCAGCCTGTTCGCGAAACAGTCGGGGCAGTAACAGACCGGGCAGACATTCCTGCACGCGTAGCACCTGATACACCTTTCGAACTCTTTGTTCCAGAAGGCTTCCTTTTCTTTCGAGGAAAGCTTTTCAAATTTCTCTATATCAGACAGGTCTTCTTTGCGGCCAAGGTCTTTCACCGTTCCGACCGTGAAATCCGCTCCGTCAAGTTTGTTTTCCCTGCAGGTTGAGCACTTTGAGCTTTCAACTCCCTCGCAGGCAACGCCTACGATGACCACATTTTCACGCAGGATCTGGTGCTCTTTGATTATTTCGCGGACGCTTCTTAAATCGCAGCCCTTGGCAATGACAGCCGCCTTCTGTTTCTTTACTTTGGGAAGATAAACCGCGAGATTATTAACGCAGGATTTGTTGAATACGAGTTTGACCGCGTCCTCCGGCTTGTTTATAAAAACGGGACGCGAGGCGCCCGGCTCAAAGGAATTCTCATAGCCGATAACCCAGTCAACTTTTTTCTCCGCTAAAAGCTTCTTAGCTATTTCCTGCATCTCTTTTTCCATTATCCTTTACTTTCCCCTAGATTGCTCTCTTGAATTTTCCGCGCATCTGAGCATCTGCGCGTCCGCGCATCATTTTGCTGAATCCTTCCAATCCTGTGTCTCTGTTACCACCTTCTTCACCACTTCCGCAAACTTCTTCCCCTCAGACGCCGAGACCCACGAGGCGTGAAACCTTCTCTTGTCTATACCGAAGAAATCCAGGAGTTCTTTCAGGTGCGCGTAGCGCCTTCTCCAGTAGTAATTGCCTTCCGAATAATGGCAGTCGCCGGGATGACAGCCGGAAATGAGCACGCCGTCGGCTCCCTTGTGGAAAGCTTCAATGACCATCATAGGGTCCATCCTGCCCGTGCAGGGAATCCTGATGACCTTGATGTTGGCGGGATAAATATTCCTGCCAAGGCCAGTCATGTCGGCGCCGGCGTAGGAACACCAGTTACATAAAAAACCGACTATGTTTAGTTTCTTTTCTTTGGTTTCCATTGTCCTCAACTAATAATCTTTGTGAAACTTTCTCTTTTAAAAGTTTATAAGGTTCTTAAGGTTTGTAAGGTTTATAAAGTAAAACCCTGCTGTTTTCTCAACCTTATAAACCTTATAAACTTTACAAACCTTACAAACTTTTATAGCGTTACTGTGTCAATTTGATCATGTATCTGCCTTTCGCTGAATCCTTTTAGATCTACCGCCTTTGAGTAACAGGCCCCGACACAGGCGCCGCAGCCCTTGCAGACGCTCTCAAGAACCTTGGCAACATGCCTGAGGTTCCCTCTTGTAACTTCCCTGTCTTCCATCTCGATTGCGCTGTAGGGGCAGACATTGTAGCAGGTCTCGCAGCCGCTGCAAACCAGCGGATCAACTTTCGCTATCAAAGGCTCGACTTCCATTTTTTCTTTTGAGAAGAGCCCGAGCACCTTTGCGGCGGCGGCTCCGGCCTGCGCGACCGTATCGGGAATATCCTTGCAGGCCTGGCAGGCGCCGGCCACAAAAACTCCCGATATCGAAGTTTCCACCGGCGCGAGTTTCGGATGCAGTTCGTTGAAGAAACCGTACTGGTCATAGGAGACATGGAATATCTGAGCCAAACTCTTCGCGTCTTTCCTCGGCTCCAGGCCGTTGGCAAGGACCACCATATCGGCCTCAATCTCAACCTGGCTTCCGGAAAGCGTGTCGGCGCCGCGGACAATGAGCTTATCCTTCTTCTCGTAGATCTTGCTGACTCTTCCGCGAAGATATATGACGCCGTATTCGTTTTGCGCCTTCTGGACAAACTCTTCGTAGTTCTTCCCGGCGGACCTGATGTCAATGTAAAAGACATAGCAGTTTACTTCGGGGTAATGGTCTTTCATAAGCATCGCCTGCTTGGCGGTATACATGCAGCAGACGCGCGAGCAGTAAGGGCGCCCTTTGGACTCGTCCCTGGAACCTACACACTGTATCCAGACGAGGTTCTTGGGTTCCTTTTTGTCCGAAAGGCGGACCACGTGGCCGCCGGTCGGGCCTGAAGAGTTTATTAGCCGTTCAAACTGTAGGCTGGTGACAACATCTTTGTATTCGCCGTAGCCGTACTCGCCGTAAACATTGGAATCAAAAATATCAAAGCCGGTCGCGAGCACTACCGCGCCGAATTTTTCGGTTACGATTTCATCCTGCTGATTGTAATCAATCGCCTGAGTAGGACAGACCTTCTCGCAAATCTTGCACTTCCCGGTAAGAAAGAATGTGCAGGAAGCGCGGTCAAGAACAGGTTTATTTGGAACAGCCTGGGGGAACGGCGTATATATCGCCTTCCTGGGAGCAATCTTTTCGTCAAACTCGGACTGCGCGCGCTTTGACGGGCACTTCTGGGTGCAGACGCCGCAGCCGATACACTTTTTATTGTCAACCGAACTCGCTTTCTTTTTTATCTTTATGTCAAAATTGCCGACATAGCCGTTCACTTCCACGACTTCGCTGTAAACACGAAGTTCAATGTTCGGGTGCTGTGAAGCGGCAACCATTTTTGGAGTAAGAATACAGGCGGAACAGTCAAGCGTCGGGAAGGTCTTGTCAAGCTGGGCCATCCTGCCGCCGATGGAGGGTTCTTTTTCAACTATGACTACTTTATGCCCCGCTTCCGCGATATCAAGCGCGGCCTGGATTCCGGCAATACCGCCGCCGATGACCAGCGCGCGTTTCTCAACGGTCGCGTACATCTTTGAGAGAGCTTCAGCCCTTCTGACCTTTGCGACGGACATTTCCATAAGCTTCATGGCTTTCAGAGTCGCGGCTTCCTTATCGTCGCCGTGGACCCAGGAATCGTGCTCCCTGATGTTAGCCATTTCGGACATATATTGATTTATGCCGGAGCGCTCGGCTGCCTTCCTGAAAGTCCCTTCGTGCATGCGGGGAGAGCAGGCCGTAACCACTATCCTGTCAAGCTTGTGTTCCTTGACAGCTTCGATAATGGCGTTCTGGCCCGGATCCGAGCACATATATTTGTAGTCGGTGGCGAATTTGACGCCCGGAAGTGTCAATGCGTACTCTGCTACCCTTTTGACATCGACGACGCCGGCTATGTTCGTGCCGCAATGGCACACAAATACGCCTATTCTGGCCATTTACAATATTCCTTTTTCTTTAAGAACCTTGACAGGGTCCACAAAGTGTTTTTTGAACGCCATATCCAGCGCGTTGTATCCCAGCGCCAGGCCTATCATCTGTGAAATGTAAATTACAGGAATTCCAATCTTTTTTCCGCTTTTCCTTTCAATCTCTCTCTGCCTTGAATCAAGGTTGGCGTGGCAGAGCGGGCAGGCGACGACTATGACATCCGCGCCGCATTCTTTCGCGTCATTTAATATATCGCCGGTAAGTTTGATTACGGCTTCCTTCTTTGTGAGCGAAAAAGCCGCGCCGCAACATTCAGTCTTGTAGCCCCACTTTACCGGCTCAGCTCCGAGCGCCTGCACGGTCTTGTCCATAAACATCGGGTTCTCTATCCTGTCGAAATCGCAAACTTCAGGCGGGCGGGTCATAAGACAGCCGTAGTAACTCGCAACCTTGAGGCCTTTAAGGGGCTTCTTTACTTTCGCTTTCAGGGCTTCAAGCCCGTAGGTTTCAAAAAATACTCTCGCAAGGTGCAGTATCTTCGCGCCGCCCATATATTCTTCTCCGACTACTTCCGCAACATCTTTCCTCATGTCTTCGTCGGTAGTCATTGTATGGTGAGCCAGAGCAAGACGGGAGAAACAGGCCGAGCAGGGTGAAGTTATGGGCATATTATTTTTCTCTGCCCAGATAAGCGTCTTTGCGGGAAGCGCGTTCGCCGCGATGTCGGAAGTAATGTGCGCCGTCGTTGCCCCGCAGCATACCCAGTGAGGGACTTCAATGAGCTCAATCCCGAGGTCTTCGCAAACTATCCGGGTCGATATGTCATATTCCCTGGCCGTCGATGAAAGCGAGCAGCCCGGGAAATATCCCAGCTTAACCATTGGTCTCCCGTATCTTTTCTTTCTGTTTTTTATGTATCTTTGAGAACATCTCAAGGTGTTCCCACATCGCCACAGGGTCGTTGATAAAGTGCGGGAAAAGCGCTATTTTTCCCTTGAGGAACATCTGAAGGCCAAGCGGGAAAACATCCTTGAAAGGGTTCAAGCTCAGCATATTATAAGCCATTATCAACCCGAGTTCGTAAACCTTGCCGGTATATTGGAGTGATTTAAGGAATATCCAGTCAAAGATTGGGATTTCTGTATCGGAAACTTCGTACTTGCCCGCTTGCGCCATAATCTTAAGGGTGTCCATTACCTTGGCGATATCAATTTCTCTCGGACAGCGGGTAGTGCAGGTCTCGCAGGAAACGCAATACCAGGCAGTATTGCTTCCCATAACTTCATCGTGCAAGCCAAGCTGTATCAGCCTCATCGTCATGGTCGGAGGATAATCCATTTTAAAGGCCATAGGACATCCGGCGGAGCATTTTCCGCACTGGTAGCAGTTGGATATCTTTTGCTTGCTTAAGCGCTCGACATCCTTCCTAAAACCCTGTTTGAAGTTCTTTTCTTCGAGATAATGCTTCATCTTTTTGGTTTTTTCCTGAAAACAGAATGGGGGGAAGCGTTTCCCCCCGCGCAGTCACGGAACGCATTGATTATATCATACAGAAATAGCGATGACAACGACATTTTGGGAAGTTGTCAAGCCAAAATAGAAATGTCCTATTGCCACCAAAGTAGAAATGTCCTGTTTTTATGATTTTAAGGCCAGCTCTGGTGCTTGTTTTAAGTTCATTGCTTTAATTTCTGCCCTTGCGGT
>Ga0118677_10004182_pt1 | contig 26570 bp, 20 predicted proteins | sample AliMusrvi5mmetaG_FD_86154 | JGI IMG/M metagenome (GOLD analysis project Ga0118677, IMG submission 86154) | reverse complement strand
TTTCTTGGTCGAAACCCATAATGACTGATTTGAAGACGGGATGCTCTATTTTTCATTAACTGGGTTGCTGTTCAAGCCTTCATATCCTGAAATCTACCCACAAATTCTGCGGATGAACCATAATTGTAAAAACTTTATTGGTCTACTATTATCGATCAGACGACGGGCATAACGCAGCGTTGAAACAAAGACTATTGCCATTTTACCGTATAGTGAATTTCAAGGAGTTTATTGGGGACGTCAACGTTGGGGAAGAAGCCAGGCTTAAGTGTGTAAAATTTGAAAAAATATATTCCTCCCTTACTAATCTTGCAGGTGTTAGCCGAATTTGGTCTGAAGTTCTTATGAAGCTTGAAAAGATAGCTACTACAGACGCAACAGTTTTACTTACCGGGCCTCCGGGAGTTGGTAAAGGTGCGATTGCAAGAGCGATTCATTGTATAAGAGCTAAAAATGGAGCAAAAGTAGTGTCGAAAACTGCTTCTGGGGCATACAAAAGTCAGAAGTCATCCATACCAGGTGGGGCTTTTACAGCCTTCTCGTGCGGTGATACACCGGACACTTTAGCCAGTGCCGTGCTATTTGGGTATAATAAAGGTCATCACACAGGTGCTCCTGAAGAAATAGGATGTTTTGAAATGGCTAATGATGGTGTTTTATTTTTGGATGAAATTGATGGTGCTTCCATGCTCGTGCAGCATTTACTATTAAAGCCGCTGCAAGATAAAGTGTTCAATAAAGGAGGGGCTACAGCTCCTCTCAATTTTTCAGGTAAAGTTGTTGTCGCAACAAACAAGGATTTGGATAAGCTTGTGACGGAGGGTAAATTTAGGTATGATTTACTGACTCGAATTAACGGGCTCCCAATAACGGTTCCGTCATTATCCGACAGGCCAGAAGACATTGAAAAAATTGTAAGTAAGTTTTCGGAAGACAATCATGGTGAACGACTGATATCGATGGAGGCCGTTGAGCTTATTGCAAATTATTTCGTATGCGAGAGTTTTGCCGGCAATAAAGTCGGCGGTGGTAATGTTAGGGCACTAGAGTCATGCCTCCGCTCCTTGGCTATCTATACAGATGCAGAAAAAATTACTAAGGAACATTTACCTCCTGAATATCACAAGCTCCCTCAAAGGTATTCAAAAGAGTATTACAGGATTGAATGGGCCGGTGGAGTTAAGCAGTCAACTAGAACTAATGTTCCGGTAAAGTATTCTCAGAGAGATGTGAGCACTCTGATAGATAAAAGTAGTGGCCATAAGGCTTGCAAATTATATAACGTGTCGAATAAAACTGTCCAGAATTGGAGTAACGGTATACCTGACGAAGTGGAGGATGCACAACCCTCTTTTTAGTACAATATAGTATCATGTGCGCTTGCGCGCTATATGTTAATGCGAATGATCCTTTCAAATTGAGAGGCTCATTCGCATTTTCTGTTTGTAGGTTGAAATAAACATATCCTCAGCAAAATACCTTCCCAGTGTACCCACCAAATCCCACTTTAGCGTTCCAAAAGAGATATTTCCGATTTCAAAGAAAATGCTTATTCAACGTAATGCTCTAATATTAATAGCATTATTTGTCTTGGCATGATCCGTGGAAACCTTATTTAAATAGAAAGCAAATCAATGTGTGAAAGGACCAACAATGACTATTCAATATCGGATTAATCGCTCAACAGCAAAGTTAAGTTCAATTGCTATAAAACTTCAGTTTCGTGACCCAAGATTACCAAGGCTTGGGGTTGGAATGTAAACGGTTTAAAGGAGTCAACTTACTGGGCCATTACGGCCCAGTAAGAATCATATTTGCCCAGCACCCCAAAGCCAAGGAGGCGCCGATGGATGATTTTTTGAAACAGAGGGAAACTAATTTTCTTGACCAGTTGGAAAAAGGATTGGTGGATATTCCGACAAAATTTCTTTTGATTGCAGGCGATATCAAAAGAGGGAATTCAGCACTGGCTGACCTGGATGAAGGTTACATCGCTTATGAACTCGGCAAGCTTGCTCCACTGAAATACGGTATGCCGCCGGACAAAGAGCTCAATATTCTTGCGGAAGTCTGGCAGGAACATGTCGCCGACCGCTGGGATACGTATAACTAACGGTTTGTTGTTGGCACAAATGATCGCACGCAAAGCCCCCCCCAAGGCGCTGATCCTTACCCATATTTCCGCTGGACACCGGAGATATGGGACGAGGGTGGTGGGTGATCAAGGATGGCTGTCATAATTTTCCACATCTCAGTTATGTCATCCAGTCTTTGTAAACCAAGCCAGAGGGTTTGGGTGCCGGGTTCGCCATCACATTTACGTGCCAGAAAGCCTCCGAGAACTGCGACCATTCGAAGTGCTTCTCGTAGCGTTGGTGGTTTTTCGTCAGGGATGGGGTTTTTATTTGTAAACGCAGTCAGGGCTTTCCACTCTGCTTCTTCAAAGTATACCGTGCAGGGGACATCTGGTGTCTCCCTGCCCAGTTTGGTTAGATGGTGGATGCGCCAGGCTATGACCAGATCGATGGCAAGGCATGCTTCTAGGCGATTGGCGCTCCCCAGTTGTCGGTTTTCTATATGGCAACCGCTTTTCAGAGTCTTGTGAAACACTTCGATGGTCCAGCGTTTGGTGTACCACGAGATACGCTCGCAGGCTTCTTCAAAGCTATCGGTCCTCGCCGTGGTAAGCAGAAGCCACCTGAGTGGATCAATTCCTACTGGCGGGTTCTCCTCCTCGGCGAGTACTGACCAGATAGAGAGTGGCGGTTGCCCCTCCTTTCCAATCGGGGGAGCAAGCACTACCTTGCTATAGCGAATACTGAGCACTGCGTTACGGGCCGGACAACTGCCTTTTCTGGGAACGATAATCTCTTGACCTCCTGCTACAGGACAGTTGCGAAGATGTTCTGACATTCGGGTCTGCTCTTCCAACAGTCTACGATCATGCTTGGCACGCACCAGCAGTAAGGGCGCATTTGCTGTTTGGTCGGCAAGGGCAAAGAGCTCATAAATATCAGCCTCGCGATCTCCCACGCTGACAACGGTGGTGTCGGGACATGCCGTGGCGATCACGGTTGTCGCCTTGAAACTGGTCAACCATTTGTTACTTTCCTTCTCTTCTATGGGAAGTTGATGGCGCTTAGCTCCTTTGCCGAATTCTGCGGGGTCCCGCGCCCAGCATTGGGCGGCAAGAAGTCCCAAAGGGGTTCCGTCAGTATTGACGGCCAATGTACCATGGAGCATCAGACCGGCAACACCGGTAGGGATGTTGGTAATAGGACCGAGTCCAGTCGTGGCAGGATGAGTGCCGTAGTTGAGGCTGGTGGTGTCCTGAATGGCCAACACTACCTTTTCTTTGGCAACTCGTCTAGTTGTTGCTTCAATGTGTGGTGTCAGAAGGGTTTGCAAGGTAGTTTCCTTGTGATCGAAAAAACGATACGCAGCCTTGGTCTTGGCCCGACTGCCGCAGGTTTGTGGGATGTTCGCCTGGGGCTGAGCATAGCGATCACGCCCAATGGTAATAAGGCGCTCCACTAAACGGGCATCTCCTAACGATACTTGGCCCCACTCCTCTTCAGCCCAATCTTTGGGGAGATGAGAGGGTTTTTCCTTACGGGAACCGCCTAGAAGTTCTTGCCACCTGCGATCCAGAGGATAGATGTACATCTCCTTGGGTGGCAATGTTGCTTTATGTTTAATGTCTTGTCTGCCGCGACCAGCAGTCGTGCCGACATAAACCCAGTTGGCAGCGCGATAACTCGTTCCGGAAAAACGCTTTTGTTCCACAAAGGTTTCTACCAGGAGTGGTTCTTTTCCAAAGCGGGCCAGCCAGTCGCGCTTTAAGCGGCGCAGCACGTTTCCAAGGATATGGGAGGCAAGATGGGGCACTCGGACCTCGGGATGAATGAAAAAACGGCTATTGCCGATTACGCGGTCCAGATTGGCAAGGCGATCTTGCTCATTCCAGCCGATAAACTGGTCGCGCGCAGAAATACGAAAAACTGCCGGACTGAATGCGAGGGCACCCAGCCAGCCATGCACTGAGCTATGTACTAGATAGCGTAATCCAGCACAGAAAAGTCGGTCACCCAGATAATGCAACTTCATAAGTGACTTCCAGATCTGGGCCTCTTTACTGAGACGATTGTCAATCAACACCAGGATTACATCGCCCAGTTCTGGGAGAGAGCAGGACAAAGGAGATCGAACAAACTCTTTTTGAGCTATACGTCGGGTAAAGGTAAAATCATGCGCTGCGGCCGGCATCCGTACAGTGCCGCTCTTGTGAAGACGGGATAGCGCTTTACGGCAACTCATGTCTTTTAAACGTCCATCCGAGTGCCGCCAAGTCAGCAATTCGCACACCCGTCTGGATAATGCTCGACGGCTGATATCAGGAGATTCATCAATCAGTCGCTGGATATGCTCCACCGTTTCTGGAGAAAATGTCTGACCACAGATGTTCATAACAAAAACTGTACAACAATTTCTCGACGGTGTCCAGCACTATTTATGGGACACGATCAGAGTATACCGGGGGACTTACCAAACCACCCGCAAGCTTTAAGAAGGGGAGCGGCTGGCGTCCCGACCCGTTCGAAGGGGAAAAGTCGCAGTTCACCATCACCTCCAAGAATATGGCCCAGTACACCGACAAACTGTCCGAAGGCGTCAAGACGATGCTGAAAAAGTATCCGGCCTACCAGCTTGAAGTATATAAGACCCACCGTTCTTCGGCTTTTCCCAAGAGCATCTTGGATAACACCGTAAAGCACGCGACCACTGCCAAGACGGAAAACGGTGGCTTGACATTCACGGGAGCCCATGCCGGTTTTCCCTTCCCGATCCCGCAAACCGGATATGAAGCCATGTGGAACCACCTGTTACGCTACAACGGGCTGACCTACGACGTCCAGTTCTCTTCATACACTGTTGACTCCTACGGCCAAATAACCATGCAGTCTTCAGGAAATGTCATCGAGGAATACCCTTTTTACGATCCGGCCAAGCCTGACGCCAAAGACTACTACGCGATCAGATTCAATTACATGGGGCCTGCCCGTCGTGTTGGCGAAGGGGCCCTGATCATCGATCCGGTCGACCAATTCAATTCGAAGCGCCGTGCCTGGCAGTATCTCCCCGGTCAGCGACGGACAAAGCTCGCCCCGGACCTCTCCTTTGACACCCCCAGTTCCCTTACCGGCGGGGCGTATGTGTGGGACGATATTTTCTTGTTCCAAGGCTCCATGGAGCGCTACGACTTCAAGCTCATCGGCAAGAAAGAGATGTACGTTCCGTATAACAACTACAAGATGGTTTATGGCGGCAAACACGAGGATGTACTTAAAAAGAACTTCCCAAACCCCGAGATTGTCCGCTGGGAGTTACACCGGGTCTGGTTGGTGGAAGGCACCTTGAAGCCCGGCAAGCGCCATCTCTACAGCAAGCGGGTATTCTATATCGATGAAGACAGTTGGACAGCAAGCCTGAGCGACGAATACGATGGCCGCGGTCAACTCTACCGTGTGGGCATGACCTACATAACACCGAGCTATGATGTACTGAGCCCGTTCGGAGATACGTATTCCGTTACCGACCTGGTTACAAATTCCTATGCGCTGAATTGCCTGCTGGTACCGGGTAAAAAAGGAATTCTCTACCCCGGCAAGCCCTTTCCGCCAAGTTACTGGACAGCCGATTCCCTGGCCGGCATGGGTGTTCGTTAACAGATGCTTCATGGGCGCTCCCTGTTGACCGATTTACAGGGAGCGCCCGGCTTAACAGCAAAAACATCTGCACATACTGTGATTGATAGAGGTACCGACAATCAGGAGAAGTTATGCAATCAAGAACTATTCTCGCAGCGCTGATGACAATCTTTCTTTTGCCCGCATCCCACGCCTTTGCCGCCTTTCAGGACATTCTCAACGTTCCTGCGGTCAAGAGCACGCTTGCGTCGAAAACGCTGCTCATCGGTGTTGCGCTGGCAGGCAAACGTATCGTGTGTGTCGGCCAACGCGGCAATATTGTTTATTCGGACGACCAGGGAAAGGGGTGGATTCAGGCCGCAGTACCGGTCAGTTCCGATCTGGTGGCCGTACATTTCCCGACACCACAGGCAGGGTGGGCGGTTGGACATGATGGCACCGTGCTTCACAGCGCCGATGCCGGCGCCACCTGGGTCAAACAGTTTGATGGTCGTGCCGCGGCTCAGGTTATGGAGGTCCATTACTTTAACAAGGAAAAGTGTTCTGGGTGCCATGCCGCTCCCGAACTTCCCCCTCCCAATAAGCCTATGAATGCCGAATCGGCATGCATGATGGATGAAATCAAAAAGTTCACCGACCAGGGAGCGGATAAGCCGTTTCTGGATGTCTGGTTTGAAAATGAAAAAACCGGTTTCATAGTTGGCGCCTTCAGCCTGATTTACCGCACCGACAACGGTGGCAAGAGTTGGGTGCCCTGGTATGACCGTATTGAGAATCCAAGGCATTTCCATCTGAATGCCATCCGCAAAATCGGCAATGATCTGTACATTACCGCCGAACAGGGGACCGTATTCAAACTTGATCAGAAGAAGGGGCGGTTTACGATGATCAAGACACCGTATTCCGGCACACTTTTCGGCATAGCAGGCAAACCGGGTGCGCTGGTCGCTTTCGGTATGCGCGGCAATGCGTTTCTCAGTCGTGACGGCGGGACCAACTGGCAGAAGATTGAGACCGGGGTGCAGGGTGGGTTGATGGGCGCCACAGTAACGGAAGAAGGCAAGATCGTGCTGGTAAGCCAGGGAGGACAAGTACTTGTGAGTAGTGATGATGGGACGAGCTTTACCAAGGTCAAGATTGACCAACCGACTCCTACAGCCGCGGTTTCCTCCCTGGGCAGGAACACTCTCGCAATGGTTGGTCAGCGAGGCGTAACGGTTCAATCCATAAAGTAACCCTGGAAAACAGGATAAGTAAGTTAACGAACGTATTTTCTGCCAGAAGAGCGCAGAAAATACCTTCTAACTTACTAAAAAGAGGGAGAATAGAAATGGCAGTTGGAATGGGAAAAACAGAGGAAATGCCGGTCGTAAAGGAGTTGAAAGATTTCGATCAAAAATCCGGCAATGTGCTGGAACGGCTGATTTTCAACCACCGGATGGTTGTAATGGCCGTCTGTGTGGTGGTCACCCTGCTACTCGCCTACCAGACAACGAAGACGGTCTTCAACGCGAGTTTCGAAAAAATGCTTCCACAGAGCCACCCTTACATCAAGAACTATCTGGCCAACAAGACTCAATTACGGGGACTGGGCAACTCGATCCGGGTTGTAGTTGAAAATACCCAGGGTGATATCTTCGACCCAAAGTATCTGGACCTTCTCCGGCAGATCAATGACGATCTCGTCCTCACCCCCGGAGTGGACCGCGCCTGGGTGAAATCGATATGGACCCCGGCCGTTCGCTGGAACGAGGTTACCGAAGAGGGCTTTCAGGGAGGTCCGGTCATGCCCGACAACTTCGATGGCTCAACGGAAAAAGTCGCACAACTCAAACAAAACATTACCCGCTCCGGCATCGTCGGCAGCCTGCTCGGGACGAACTACAAATCGGCCATGGTATTTGTCCCGCTGCTTGATATCGACCCCAACACCGACAAACGCCTCGATTACGCTGTCTTCTCGAAGCAAATTGAGGACAATATTCGGAAAAAATATGAGGCGGCCAGTGGTGGCGGCGCCAAGCAAACAGGCTTGATCAAGATCCACGTCGTTGGTTTCGCAAAGTTGGTGGGGGATCTGATTGCAGGCCTGATGCAGGTGATGACCTACTTCGGCATAGCCGCCATGATTGCCGCGATTGTCATCTACCTCTACACCCGCTGCATGCGGAGCACGGCTCTGGTTATTCTCTGTTCGGCGGTAGCGGTTATATGGCAACTGGGACTGGTAGCCACCTTCGGTTTCGAGATGGACCCCTACTCGATCCTGGTGCCGTTCCTGGTCTTTGCCATCGGAGTTTCTCATGGTGTACAGAAGATGAACGGCATCATGCAGGACGTCGGGCGCGGCACTCATAAACTGGTCGCCGCCCGCTATACCTTCCGGCGCCTGTTCCTGGCGGGGCTCACCGCGCTGATGGCGGATGCGGTTGGTTTTGCCGTGCTGATGCTGATCGACATCCCGGTGATCAAGGATCTGGCCCTGACCGCCAGCATCGGTGTGGCAGGACTGATCATCACCAATTTGCTGCTCTTGCCGGTTTTTCTCTCTTTCACGGGGGTGAGCCTTACCGCCGCCAGGAAGAGTCTGCAGGAAGACAGCGAAGAGAGCACGGGTAAAGGAGCCGGAGCGCTTTGGAGCCTGCTGGACCATTTTACCGAGCGACGCTGGGCGACTCGTGCTGTTGCGATTGCTGCCATGCTGGCAATTGCCGGCTTTATCGTCAGCCTCAATCTGAAGATTGGCGATCTGGATCCAGGGGCGCCCGAGCTGCGGCCAACGTCCCGTTACAACAAGGATAATGCCTATATTACCTCGAATTATTCGCTTTCCAGCGACCAGTTCGCCGTAATTTTGAAAACGCCCAAAGAAGGCGCCATCAAGTATGAACCGCTTATCGAAGTCGACAGGCTCGCGTGGGCACTACAGCAGGTACCGGGGGTACAGACCACCGTCACCCTGGCCGATTCGATACGCGTGGTTACCGCCGGCACCTATGAAGGAAGTCCCAAGTGGTTTACACTCAACCGGAACCAGGACGTGCTTAACTATAGTGGCGGGCAGGCCTTCTCGGATAATCCGGATATAGCCAACAGTACATTATCAGTTACGCCGATAATCGCCTATCTGGCCGATCACAGAGCCGAAACGCTGGACCGGGTGTTAAAGGTTGCCGAGGAATTCGTCAAGGAACATACCACCAAGGAGAATCAATTCATGCTGGCCGCCGGCAGCTCCGGCATCGAAGCGGCCACCAACATCGTGGTCAAGCAGGCGAACCGCACCATGCTTCTCTATGTTTACGGCGCGGTCATCATCCTCTGCTTCATAACTTTCCGTAGCTGGCGAGCAGTGCTGGCGGCAGTACTGCCGCTCATCCTGACCTCGATCCTGTGCGAAGCGCTCATGGTAGCTCTCGGCATCGGTGTCAAGGTTGCCACACTGCCCGTGATCGCACTGGGAGTTGGCATCGGGGTAGACTATGCGCTTTATCTGCTCAGTATGCAGCTCAAGTATCAGCGGGATGGATTATCGTTGGGTGAAGCTTACAAGAAGGCGGTCCAGTTCACCGGAAAGGTAGTGGGATTGGTTGGCATCACCCTGGCCGGCGGGGTCGTTACCTGGGCGCTGTCGCCGATCAAGTTCCAGGCCGACATGGGGATTCTGCTGACCTTTATGTTTCTCTGGAATATGATCGGTGCACTCATCCTCATCCCTGCCCTGTCTCACTTTCTCCTTGGCAATGTGCATGCGGAGGTTGAGGTAGTGGCGGAAAAAGCGGTAGAAGAAGTGGCTCTGACAAATGGCGTAGCAAAAGCGGAGTGTTAGTGTCTTTTACAGAGACGAGCTCTGTGCCGTCAACACGTAGTACCTCCATTACATGTGATTCAAGGGGCAGGAAGGTTCTGCCCCGATTTTTTTGAACTCAACTTACATCTCCAGCACACCACCCTGGGCAGGCAAATGAAGTGGGTCGAAATTGGACACGCCCCACTCCAGAATATCGGTACAGGGACATCCGATAAGCTCCGATGGGGGACTTTGACCGAGAAAACGGAGTACCGCCAGAAGCAGTTCCTGCTCCCTGCCAACTACTGCACCCAGTTGATGTGAAATCAGGTTGTCGCGCTTGCTCAGCTTCGCACCGGCCGGCCCGGCTACCAGCGGCAAGTGGCAATAGTCCGGCTGCGGAAAACCGAGCTGCTGCTGAAGATATATTTGACGGGGCGTTGACGCGAGCAGATCGTCTCCCCGCACTACCTGGTTCACGTCGGCCAGGTAATCATCGACAACAACAGCTAACTGGTAGGCAAATTCGCCGTCGCCGCGCCGTACGGCAAAATCTCCGGACACGGCAGAAAGGTTCTGGCAGATACGCCCCCTCCTCAGGTCCGAAAAGCAGATGTCATCTTCCGGCACCCTGACCCGCCAGGAGCGGATAACTGGTTCCGTTTTCCCCCTCTTCATCCCTCCCCGGCAACTGCCGGGGTACACAAGACCATCGTCTTCACCGTGGGGAGCTGATGCGCTCCGGGCAATTTCCTTACGGGAACAACCGCACGGATAGAGTGCCCCCATCCGGAGCAACGCGTCAAATGCGTGCCGGTACTCTTCCAGATGGCCGCTCTGCCGGGCGACCTCACCATCCCAGAACAGACCGAACAGCTCCAGTGTCCGCAGGATATCATCGGACATCCCCGGCACCTGGCGCGACGTATCCAAATCATCAAGACGCAACAGCCACCGCCCGCCATCCCGCTTGGCCATCAGGTAGCTTCCGACTGCAGCAACCAGTGAACCGGAGTGCAACGCGCCGGTCGGAGAGGGGGCGAACCGCCCGACGATCTGACGTTCAGGGCTCCCGCTCATAAAACTACCGTTGGTCAGCCGACAAAAGAGCAACAGTAATCGGTCACAACCGGCACTTTCATCAGAAACGCGGAATTTGCCGGTACATTGAACGATTCACCGCCGCTCACTTTTAACCACTCCGCTTCACCTTTCAATTGCCACTCCAACTCTCCCGATAAAATTTCCATGATTTCGGCAGCACCGGTGGAAAATTCATATTCTCCCGCCTGCATGACCCCCAGCGTTTTTTTGGCGCCGTCGGCAAACAGAACAGAGTGACTGACAACCTGACCAGCAAAATAAATATTGGCCTTTTTGACAACCGTAACGTTCGTAAATTCTGACATTGTTATCCTCCTGGAAAATGTGTGTTCTTCTCTAAAATATAAAAAACCCGCCATAGCTTAACAGCGGGTTTTTCAGATTACTGCGGCATGAAAAAAGGATCAGTTGAATGTGCCTCGAACCAGATCGGCTTTCCAGGCAACTGTGGTCTGGCTGGATCCCGGCGAAACAACCAGTTCCGGGGTAACTGTCGGAAACGCAACCTTCACACGGCCATTTTCAACTTCAGCAAAAGCGCGGGCAGACTTGGCCAGACCAAAAGCGGTACCGACCAGTACCCCCGATGCAGCGCCATAGGCAATAAAATTGGCATGATCAAACGGTTTCTTCTGAAAAACCATGATTGCACCGCCCACAAGCCCACCGATGGCCGCGCCGTAAAATGCGTCGGTAAAAACCTCCCTGATCGTATCATCTCCGGCAAACGCCGAGGAGGTTGTTGATAAAAGCGACACCAGCATCAATACTGTCACACCCTTTTTTAATCGTTTCATGGTATATCGTCCCCGTACTCATTATTGGATTCTTTCCACCATTTTACTAGCATGTAGAGGAGCATCCCGTCAAGCCGCTTATTAGGACAGCACTGTTTCACGCACGGTATTTCCTGAACCCGTTCAGGCATTGGGCCTGTTTTAAATCAGGGAGTGCGCCAACGCCAGCTCGTCATCCCGACTCTGCACCTCGCCATCGAGACGCGCCTGCAAAAGACGCTCCTTGATACTCCGGAACAGCGGGCCGGGCTCCAGACCGAGCCCGCAAAGGTCATCACCATTCAACACCGGGGTGATTTCCCGCAACCGGGTCAGGTAGAGCGACACAAAGCGTCTGACCTGTTCGCTGCTGGCTCGGGCCGCCAGATACAGCAACATCTCCGGCGCCAGGCCATTAAACCATGAAAACAACTGGCTGTTTCGCACTTCTGATGACTGTTTCAGACGGCGCTTGATCGTATTGAGAATCGAAAACACCAGATGGCGCTGGCTGCAGAGCCGGGAGGCCAGCCGTCCGGGGATTGCCAGCCGTCCGCAGGCATCATGGAATTCACCGGACGTGAGACCATCGCACAAACCCATAAAATAGACCTGCCACGGTTCGCAGTGATCCTCCAGATAGAGCAGCCGGAACCAGGCCATGACCTGTCCCGTTTCATGCAGCACGCGCTCCGTGGACGGCACCAGCTTAAGCGCGGGGTGAATGAACGGGAGAAGTTCCAGGGAAGACATGCGCCCGATGGCTGCAACCGGCTCTTTTTCACGCATGATCTGCACCAGTTCACTCAGCAGCCGTTCCCCTCCCAACTTATCGAGGAGATGTATCCGTACCGCGTTGCGAATCAGGTTTTCGGTATGTGGCGCAAGATGAAAACCAAGACGCTGCTCAAAACGAATGGCCCGAAACACACGGGTCGGATCTTCGACAAACGACAGGTTGTGCAGCACCCTGACAACCCGTTCCTGGATATCCTGCTGCCCGCCAAAATGATCAGTCAGGTCACCGAAGCGTCCGCCATTAATACAAAGCGCCAGGGTGTTAACCGTAAAATCACGCCGGTAGAGGTCATGCCGAAGCGAAGCCCGTTCCACGGTCGGCAGGGCGCCGGGGGATTCATAATATTCGAGGCGTGTGCTGGCCACGTCTATCTTTTGCCCATCGGGAAGAACCAGTACCGCCGTGCCGAATTTCCGGTGACTGCGCACCCTGCCGCCATAGTGTCCGGAAAAGCACTCAGCAAAAAAAATGCCATCCCCTTCAACCGTAATATCAATATCAAGGTTTTCGATTCCCAACAGCAGGTCTCGCACAAAGCCGCCGACCGCATAGACCGCCATCCCCAATTCGTCGCCAACCGCGCCCAACGCTCGCAAGGTTTCACGGATATCCGCTGTAAGCCTCTTGCCGAGCAATCCGGCAACCGAACGGATACGTGTCGGGACCTCCAGGGATTCGAGGTCGTAGAGTGCGCCGCTCTGTCCCCGACGCCCTCCGTAGGTATGTCGCATCAGATCGGTTCGCGTCACCACCCCGATCAGGCGTGCTCCATCAAAAACCGGCACGAAACGGCGGTTGCCGGTCACCATGTAGGACTGTATATCGATCAACGAAGTATCGGCAGTTGCCTGAAGATACTCCGTATGCATGAAGTCCGTCACCGGCGACTCACCCAGTTCGTGATGCAGCGCTTTCTCGACGGTCTTCCGCGAGATCACGCCGACCATTGCATTCCCATCCATGACCGGCATGGCATTGCAATTATAGCGGGTCAAATATTCCCGTGCTCCGCCAATGGTAACCGAGTCGGGCATCGTCTTGACCGGCGCCGACATGATGTCCCCCGCAGATGCCTGGACCCTGATCGAACATTGCAGCAGCGCGTCAAGCTGTTCCAGCACCCCCTTCAGCGACTGGTTATGCACAACAGCCGAAGCGGCGGTGGCGTGCCCTCCCCCCTGGAAACCCTTCATGATTTCGCCGGCATCAATTTCGGGAACGTGGCTGCGGGCAACAAGGTAAACATGATCTTCCATGGCCACCGCCACAAACAGGGCGTCCATGTTTTCCATGTCCCGCATCAGGTGCGCCAGCGAGGCTATATCACCGACATAATGATCGCACGAAGCGTGAGCAACCGAAATCGTCACGCCATTCACCGTACTGGTTTTAAGAGTCGTCAGCAGCTGTTTCAAAAGCCCCATCTGCGCTTTGGTCAATTCCGGCGTCAGCGCATCAGTGACGATGTTCAGACGCGCCCCCTCCCCGAGCAGCCAACCGGCCACGCGGTAATCGTCCGGAGTTGCCGATGCGAACAGCAGTCGCCCGGTATCTTCGTGGATACCGAGCATGATCAGGGTAGCCTCTTCCGGGCTCAATGAGACGCCCTCTTTCATCAGCACGGCAGCCAGGATGGTTGATGCTGCGCCGCACACCGCAATCGTTCCATGGGTCGGCACGATGCTTTCGTTCGTCACAGGATGATGATCGTAGATATGGATTTCCAGGCCGGGACGATTCAAAATTTCGGCGAAGCGGCCGATGCGGGAGGCATACTGGCAATCGACAATGATCAGGCGGGAAATTGCTTCCAGGTCGATTTCCTTGGCACGGGTAACATGCGGCAGGTAGTCAGAATGCCGCTCCACGAAATCGCGCAAACATTTCTCCTGCGATCCGGGAAAGGACAACAGAGCACCGGGGTACAGCCTCAACGCCGCCGTCATGGCGCCGAGGCAATCGAAATCGGCATTGGTGTGGGTCGTTATTACGTCCATGGTCACCCGGAAAGGCATGACATATCAGCACGGTTCGTCATAACAACGTCACTCTCCGTCTTTGATCGGCATCGTCTTCAGATGCCAGATATTATCATTATAATCGCTGATTGTCCGATCTGTGGAGAACTTGCCGCTACAGGCTGTGTTAAGAATGCTCATGCGGGTCCAGCGTTCACGGTCCCGATACGTTTCCGCCACGCGTTGCTGGGCATCGACGAAACTGCGGAAATCCGCTGCAACCATCCAGGGATCCTGGGGAGAACAAATTGCATTAATGATCGGATCAAAGAGACCGGACTCGAACAGATTGAAATGTCCGCAGCGGAGCAGATTCATGACCCTCTGCAAATCTTCGTCGCCGCCAATTATGGCGTTGGGATTATAGTGCCCGCGCATCGCATCGACCTCTTCGCTCGTCAGGCCGAACATGAAGAAATTATCCTCGCCGACCTCCTCGCGGATTTCAATGTTCGCGCCATCCAGAGTACCGATGGTTATCGCGCCGTTCATCATGAATTTCATATTGCCGGTGCCGGAGGCCTCCTTGCCGGCGGTGGACAATTGTTCCGAGAGGTCGGTGCCGGGGCAGATGTTCTCCATTGCGCTCACGTTGTAATTAAGCACAAACGCCAGTTTAAGCTTGTCGCCGACCGCCGGATCGGAGTTGACCTGCTGAGCCACGTTATTAATCAACTTGATGATCAGCTTTGCCATCGCATAACCGGGCGCCGCTTTACCGCCGATCAGCACGCACCGATTAGTCCACCCCTCCGTGTCACCCCGCTTGATCCGATCATAGAGATGGATAACATGCAGTATGTTGAGAAGCTGGCGTTTATACTCGTGGATCCGCTTGACCTGGACATCAAACAACGCTTCCGGATTAAATATGACGTTGCTCCTGGCCTGAACGATAGCGGAAAGCCGCACCTTGTTGGCCAGTTTCACCTCCTGCCACTGCCGCTGGAATTCAGGATCATCGGCAAACGCTGCGATCCGACTGATCTGCTGCAGATCGGCCACCCAGCCATCACCGATCTTTTCGGTCACCAGCTGACTTAAACCATGGTTGCAACCGGCGATCCAGCGGCGCGGCGTCACTCCGTTGGTCTTGTTATTGAATTTGTGCGGCCAGAGTTCATAAAAGTCCCGGAACAGCCCCTGAATAAGCAGCTGCGAGTGCAGCGCGGCAACCCCGTTGACGGAAAAACTTCCGACAATTGCCAGATATGCCATCCGCACCTGAGGGACGTCACCTTCTTCGATGATGGACATGCGCCGCATACGCTCACCGTCTCCGGGCCATCGACTGGACACCTCGCTCATGAAACGGGCATTGATCTCCAGAACTATCTCCAGAATCCGCGGCAGGAGCTGGCCGAAGAGCGGCAGTGGCCATTTTTCCAGTGCTTCGGGCAGCAGGGTGTGATTTGTGTATGCCATCGTCCGGCAGGTAATTCCCCAAGCCTCCTCCCAGGCCATTCCCTGTTCGTCCATCAGAATACGCATCAGTTCCGGCACGGCGCAGCTTGGATGGGTGTCGTTCAGCTGAAAGCAGTTATTTTCGGCAAAGTCGCTGAAGTCGCCTTTGCGCACCATCATCCAGCGTTCTATGACATCCTGAAGACTGGCTGACGCGAGGAAATACTGCTGGCGCAAACGGAGCACCTTGCCATTTTCACTGGCATCGTTCGGGTAGAGCACCATCGTGATATTTTCGGCTTCATTCTTGGTGGCCACCGATTCGGCATACCCACCGGCATTGAATTCACCCAGGTCAAACGCATCTGTAGCTGCCGCTTTCCAGAGTCGCAGCGTATTGACGGTACCGTTGCGATAGCCGGGGATCGGAATATCGTACGGGACCGCCAGAACGTCCCGACTATCAACCCAACGGACGCGAAGCTCTCCGGTCTCGCTACAATAGTGCTCACTTCGCCCCCCAAAGCGGATACGCTGGGTAAATTCCGGCCGTTCCTGCTCCCAGGGATTGCCATCACGCAACCAGTGGTCCGGCTCTTCTATCTGGCGACCATTCACGAGCCGCTGGCGGAACATGCCGTATTCATAGCGTATTCCATACCCCATAACCGGCAACTGCAGAGTGGCGCAGCTATCCAGAAAACAGGCCGCCAGACGTCCGAGGCCGCCATTGCCGAGTCCGGCATCAATCTCGGCCTGAGCCAGATCCTCCAAATTGATGCCAAGCTCATGCATTGCCTCGGTCGCGGCATCGGTAATACCGAGATTCAGCATGGCATTGTCAAGAGTCCGCCCCATTAAAAACTCCAGCGACAGGTAATACCCCCGTTTGCAATTCGACTCGACGTACCGGTAGTTGGTATTCTTCCAGCGGTCCATCAGGCGGTCTCGAACGGTCAATGCCAAGGCCTTGTAAAAATAAGAGGTTGAATGGCAGTATTTGTTCTGGCCAAGCGTATAGGTAAAATAGTGCCGGTAATCGTGGATCAGGTCAGGAACAGCCACCGGCAAAGGTGGCAGTTCCGATAAGCCGGGTGAATTGATTGTCGTGCGCTTCTTTTTATGGACCATATAACGTTCCTTCCCTGCCGCAAATTATATGCGGGAATGCAGGTGTATTAAATTTGATCGAGCTTTTTGTGACACGCCGGAAACCGTACACGGTTTTAAGATGAAAGGCAATTTCGAATGAACGCCCGGTATACAAATTAAGCTATCATGCAGGTCACACCAGCTCCCGAAACCGCCTGACCGCTTCGGGAATAGCCTCTTCCCGGATATTTCCGAACGCCAGCCTCACATACCCCTCCAGACCGGGGCCGAAGACTTCACCCGGCAGACAGAGAATGGCGGCTTCGTCCACCAGCCGCTTCGCTACCTGACGTCCGCTGCATCCTTCAAAGGGATGATGCACCCAGGCAAAGAAAGCGCCGCTGGCGGCCAACCGGAACCGGTTGCCCGGCTGCAAAAACTCTTCACGGAACAGGTCATGACGCCGGGTCATCATGTCCCGGTTGGCCGCGACCCAGCCGTCAAGATGCTCAACACCATACTTGACGGCATGCTGCGTTATGCGCGGCTGGCAGACGGCCATGGTGTCCTGCGCCTTGAGGGCGTTATGAATAAAAGGCTCGGAAGCAACAAGCAACCCGGCACGGTAGCCGGTCAACGCATAGGTCTTGCCAAACGAGGCGATCTGGACAAAATGGCCGCCCCAGGCCGGATCGCTGAACAGATCGTGCGGGCGCAGGCCTCCGGGAATAAATTCATTGTAGGTTTCATCCAGAATCAAAGCGATATTATGGCGTTTGGCCACATCGAACAGCGTCCGAATCGTCTCCGGCGAGGTAATAGCGCCGGTCGGATTGCTGGGGGATACCACCAGTATGGCCCGTGTCCTGTCACCGATAAGCTTTTCGATGGCGACAGGATTCGGAAGTCCCCCGTCAGCTTCTACAAAAGAGGCGTATACTCCTTTAATACCAAGAATATCGAGCGCCATTGGGTGATCGAAGTAGTAGGGCGCCTGTACCACGACCTCGTCACCGGCCCGGCAGAGGGTAACAATCGCCAACCAGAACGCCTGACTGGCGCCGATGGTCAGACATATATTGCCCGGCGACACCTGTGCGCCATATTTCCTGCCATAATAGCCGCACACCGCCTCGCGTACCTCCAGGATCCCCTCGTCGGGCGAATATTTCGATATGAGCGGATCAGTCAGCAACCCGGAGAGATGCTCGGTCAATTCCGGAGCGGGGAGATAATCCGGCACGGCCTGACAGAGATCGATCAGCTCCCGGCCATCAAGCGGCCTCTCGGCCAGCCAGCGTTTAACCTCGGAAATGGGTGGGAAGTGGACGCCGGTAATAAGCGGTGACATCATCATACTCATCTCAACTCTCCTTCATCAAAAACGGTGGAGAGATGAGACAGTCAAAATCTCTCATCCCTCATCCCGAATATACCAGAAATCTCCTGCTCCGCATGCACAATTTTCCCTCACAAAATTCATATTTTATATTGACACCGGCCTTGACCACCGGTATAAATTACCACTACGTGGAAAAAAGTGGAACATTGTGGAAAATACTGCCAACGAGGCGATATGTTCAGGGGAATTTTCGAGACAACCATAGATGCCAAAGGGCGTACCAGCCTGCCGGCCCGATTCCGGGAGATTCTCGCCGGGACGCATGGTGACGAACGTTTTTTCCTGACTAATTCCGCTCCGGTCGGCCTGGGAGATGGCCTTTTCAGCTCAGGCCTGCTGGTATATCCATATAAAGAGTGGTTTGCCTTCGAGGAAAAATTTCGCACCAGCAAAGGGTTTACCTCAGAACAGCGCAAAAGCATCATGCATACCATTATTGCACCGGCCCAGGAATGTTGCGCCGACAAGCTGGGGCGGTTCCTGATTCCTCCGACATTTCGAAGGGATGCAGCCCTTGACCGCGAAATTCAGTTCGTCGGTACAATGGACAAAATAGAAATCTGGAGCATGAGCGAATGGGACAAAGTCCGCGCCCAGAACATGAAAAACTTCCCGAGCGGCACTGAAGCAGCCGCGGAACTTGGTCTCTAGTGGGTGCATTTCACCACCTTTCGGTTCTGCCGGATGAGGTCATCCGTTTTCTGGAACCGGCGGACGGAAAAACCTATCTTGACGGCACAGTGGGTGGCGGGGGACATTCCGCACTGATCCTAAAAAAAGCGCCTCAGGCGGTACTGATCGGCATCGACCGCGATCAAGCGGCATTGACCGCAGCGGGAGCACGGCTGGCAGAGTATGGCAATCAAATCCGTCTGTTGCATGGCGACTTTGCCGACGTTTCCGGACATCTGGGCACTCTCGGCATTGCCGCGATTGATGGCTTCATCCTTGACCTTGGAGTTTCCTCGCATCAACTGGATACGAGAGAACGCGGCTTCAGCTTTCAGCAGGATGCTCCGCTCGACATGCGTATGGACACAAGCAACGGCAAAACCGCCGCCGATCTGCTCAATGAACTGCCGGAACGGCAACTGGATCAGATTATTGCGGAATATGGCGAGGAACGCTGGGCAAAGCGGATTGCATCTTTCATCGTCAAGGAACGAACCGAATCTCCGATAACCACTACCTTCCATCTGGTGGATATTATCAAAGGGGCTGTTCCCAAGGCAAAGTGGGATGAGCGAATCCACCCGGCCACCCGCACCTTTCAGGCGCTCCGCATTGCGGTCAACAGCGAACTGGACAGCCTGGAGCAGGGGATGCGCGCGGCTTTGGAGCTTCTGAAACCAGGCGGCCGGGGCGTTATCATCTCGTTTCACTCGCTTGAAGACCGGATCGTCAAGCATATCTTCCGGGAATATGCCGAAGGATGCACCTGCCCACGACAGATGCCGGTCTGTGTCTGCGGCAAACAGCCGCGGGTGAAAATTTTGACCGGCAGGCCGGTAACCGCGACACAGGAAGAAACAGACGTGAATCCTCGCTCGCGCAGCGCCAAGCTGAGGGCAGTAGTGAAGTTGTAACAGGAGGCCTGTATGGCACACGCACGAACCGAATACACAAAAGTTGCCGCACCCCGCATTCTTGGCGGCATAGATGTGGTGTCGCACCGGATTGACATATTTAAATATCTCATGGTCTGCATGATCATGTTTACCATCGTCTCCGCCTTTCATGTCTGGTCACGCTTCAAGCTGCTTGACCTCAATATGGAGATCTCCGAGATCAGCCGACAACTGAGTGAGGCGGGGCAAGAGCAGAAACGCCTGAGACTCGAAGCCGCCTCTCTGAAAGCACCGGCCCGTATTGAAGCTATCGCCAAAAACGACCTGGGAATGGCATTGCCGACCGATCAGCAGGTCATCCACGTCAAATGAAAGACGAACGGGAGAAATGGGCTCGCATCCGGATCATCATGATCGGGACGGTTTTCGGCCTGCTGTTCCTGACGGTGGTTGGACGCTCGTTCTATCTGCAAATCCTCCAGCACGAAACCCTCGTTAAAAAGGCCGACAAACAGCATCAACATAAAGTAGACCTTACACCGGCCCGCGGCAGTATCCTTGATCGCAACGGCACCACACTTGCCGAATCTATTCACATGGATTCCTGTTACGCTGAACCTCGTCGCATAAAGGATGTCGATGGCACCGCGGCGGTATTGGCTCCGATTTTGAATGTCCCCAAAAGTGAACTTGTTGCCAAACTTTCCGTCAACAAATCGTTCACGTGGGTTGAGCGCTGGCTGGCACCCGAAGTCGCAACCCGTGTCAAGAACATGAAGCTGCCCGGCATCGGATTTGCGCCGGAGTCCAAGCGGTTTTACCCCAATAGGGAGATTGCCGCACACGTGGTCGGCTTCACGGGGCGCGACCCTAACGGTCTGGAGGGAATCGAGCTCCGGTACGATAGTACCATTTTGGGCAATACCGGCTATATGATAACGGAGCGGGACGCTCTCGGCAGAAATATTTCCATAATGAATACGGTCATCAAGGATTCGTCTCCCGGCAAAAACGTTATCCTGACCCTTGACAAAACCATTCAGTTTATTGCCGAAAAAGAGCTGGCCAAGGCCGTGACGGAAAGTAACGCCAAAAGCGGAATGGCGCTGGTGATGGAATCGGATACCGGCAAGGTTCTGGCCATGGCAAACTACCCGACGTTCAACCCGAATGCCTATGCACGGTATACACTTGCCCAATTGCGCAATCATGTGGTGACGGACAGCTTTGAACCGGGATCAACCTTCAAGGTCTTTACCATCGCCTCGGCTCTTGACTCGGGCACCATTAAGGCAACAGATGTGTATAACTGCGAGAACGGTGTCTATCAGACGTCCGGACGGACCATTCATGACGATCACCCGCATTCACGTCTCACCGTTTCGGAAATTATAAAATATTCCAGCAACATCGGCGCGGCAAAAATCGGGTTCAAAATGGGGGGGGAAAAGCTGTCAACCTATCTCCGCAACTTCGGTTTTGGCGGACGCACCGGCATTGACCTGCCGGGCGAATCTCCCGGAAATTTGAAGCGTCACTGGTACGGAATCGACCTGGCCACGATTTCCTTTGGGCAAGGTGTTTCTCTGTCGACCATTCAGCTGGTTTCAGCGATCTCTGCCATTGCCAACGGCGGAAATCTGATGAAGCCGTACCTGGTAGAGCAGATTCTCGATGACAACGGTACGGTCATTCAGAAGTTCGAGCCACAACTCGTACGCCGGGTCATATCTCCCGAGACCGCCCAAAAAGTTACGAAAATGATGGAAACCGTCACCGTCGACGGCGGCACCGGGACAAAAGCGGCGTTGGACGGCTTTCTCGTGGCAGGAAAAACAGGGACGGCCCAGAAGGTCGATTCGGTTACGCGGGCCTACTCTCCTTCCAAACGAATCGGATCATTTGTCGGTTTCGTGCCGGCTGACAAGCCGAAATTGACCATCGCGGTGATTATTGACGAGCCTCAAGGGGTCAAGTATGGCGGTGTGGTCGCCGCTCCCGCATTTCGCGGGATCGCCCAGAATGCTCTGGCATATATGAAGATTCAACCGAACATACCGACAACGGTAGTGGCCAAACCCCAGGACACTAAAGCAGCTCCGGCGGTGGCAATCGAATCTCTGTCAGATGGAGATGCGGAGGAAAACCCTGTCGAAGGCGAAGTCATGCCAAATTTCACCGGAATGAGCATGCGCCGGGTCTTGCAGGTTATGGAGAAGCGCGGCATCAATATCAGGCTGATCGGAAGCGGACGGGCGGCAGAGCAAAACCCTCCTCCCGGCCATAAGATCCGGGGAGTAGATGAAGTCTGGATAAAATTTGCCCCTTCAGCGTAATGTTGAAAGCGCCTGCCGGGTAACCGGCAGGTTTTACCGTTTTTACAGGAGAGCGCATGACGCTGCGTGAACTACTCGACAAATTACCCGATTCGGAAATCCATGGAGACACGACCGTCTCTATCAGCTCCCTCACCTGTGACTCACGCGCAGTGGTGCCGGGTGCCCTCTTTTTTGCGTTGCGCGGCGTACAGGCCGATGGGCACCGGTATATCGAACAGGCTGTGGCAAACGGTGCGGCGGCGATACTCCTTGAAGATCCGGCGGCGGCTCCTGACGGGCTCCCCTGGATCAAGGTGGCAGACGGACGAGCCGCTATGGGTAGCATATCGGCCCTCTTCAATGGCGATCCTACTGCGGTAAAGCCGCTGATCGGCATTACCGGCACTAACGGCAAGACCACGACCACGTATCTGATCGAAGCTATTCTGGAAGCAGCCGGGCAGCGCGCGGCGGTGCTCGGAACGATCAGCTACCGGTTCGGTACGACATGCATTCAGGCATCTCACACCACCCCGGAATCAACCGAGCTGCAACGTGCATTCCGGCAGTTGGCCGAAGCCGGGGCAGAGGCGTTCGTGATGGAGGTATCCTCGCATGCCCTGGAGCAGAAGCGGGTCGATGGTTGCCATTTCGACGTGGGCATTTTCAGCAATCTGACCCGTGACCACCTGGATTACCACGGCACAATGGAACGCTACCTTGACTCAAAATGCCGATTCTTTACCGAACTGCTCCGACCATCCCCGGAAAAGCCGCGGCGCCGCGCGGTTGTCAACATGGACGACCCTTACGGGGAAGAAGTTGCAAGGCGTGCCTGCTGTCCGGTAATCACTTACGGAATTAACGGTCACTGCGACGTGCAACCGACGGCAGTACGATCGTCAGTCAACGGCATCACCGCTACCATGGTTACACCGGCAGGACATTTTGAATTCAACTCACGCCTTCTGGGACGCTTCAATCTTTCCAATATTCTGGCCGCAGTCGCGGCCGGGGTCGCTCTCGGCCTGCCGCTCCCGGCAATAAAGTACGGCATTGAAAACCACAGTACCGTTCCGGGGCGCATGGAACGTGTGGCAAACCGCTCCGGCGTCACCTGCCTGGTTGATTATGCCCATACGGGAGATGCACTGGAGAATGTCCTGGCAACGCTGAAGGAAATCGCCACGGGTCGAATTATCACCCTGTTCGGCTGTGGTGGCGACCGCGACAACGGCAAGCGCCCGATCATGGGGAAAGTCGCCGCCTCCATGAGCGATCTGGCAATCGTGACGTCCGATAATCCCCGTACCGAGGACCCCTTGAGCATCCTGCAACAGATCAAGACCGGCATCACGCCGCTGGCTCTGCACGAATACCGCTTTGAAGAACTGCAGGAAGACTTTCCGGGAAAAGGGGTTATACTGTTGGAAAATCGCCATGAGGCGATCCGCCTGGCGATCCGCCTGGCCCGTCCCGGTGACATAGTCCTGCTCGCAGGCAAGGGGCATGAAGATTATCAGATCATCGGAACGACAAAACACCATTTTGACGACCGGGAAGAGGCGCTGACAGCCTTTACGGAGAATGAGCCATAATGTTTACCATTGACGAAATAGCCATCGCTACCGGAGGCCGGGTAATCGGCCCGGCAGCGGGAGAGATATCCGCAGTATCAACCGATTCACGAAGTGTCGCCCCCGGGCAACTGTTCGTACCGTTGCGTGGCGAGCGTTTCGATGGCCATACGTTTATTCAGGAAGTCTCCAAAAAAAATGTTACGGTAATCGTGGCCGAGGAACAGTGGCTGAAGGAAAACCAGCTCCCCGAATCTCTCACCTGTATTGCGGTAAAAAACAACCTTCACGCTCTTGGTGACTTGGCCGCGGAATGGCGGCGACATTTCGAGATTCCGATCATCGGAGTAACCGGCAGCAACGGAAAAACAACCGTCAAAGAAATGCTGGCGACCATTTTGTCGCTTACCGCTCCGGGCCTTAAAACATCCGGCAACCTTAACAACCTGATCGGCCTTCCCCAGATGCTGTTTCAGCTCCGACCGGAGCACCGTTGGGCAGTGATGGAAATGGGAATGAGTGAACCGGGTGAGATCGACCGACTGGCGTCAATCACCGTACCACGGGTCGGTATAGTCCTGAATGCTCTGCCCGCACACCTGCAAAGTATGGGAACGGTCGAGGCGGTAGCCGCGGCCAAGGGTGAATTACTGCACCGTATCAGCGATGGCGGTCTGGCGGTCGTCAACGCCGATGATTCCCGAGTTGCCTCACTTTCACAGAACGCATCCGCCCGCCGGATCAGCTTCGGTATCGATCGGGGTGAAGTACGCGCCCGGGAAATCGAACCTCTGGGACTGGAAGGACAACACATCCTGATTGTGACACCCCATGGCGAAACCACCGTACATCTCAAGGCCTGCGGACGCCATAATGTTTATAACGCACTCGCGGCAACCGCCGCACTGCTGGAGAAGGTTGAACTGCCGGTTATCACCGCCGGACTGGAAGCGTTCACACCGTACCAGGGGCGTTTTCAGATCGAGAAACTGAACGGAATTACCCTCATTGACGACAGTTACAATGCCAACCCTGCTTCAGCAAAAGCAGCTCTTGAGACACTTGCGCAGATAGCGCCCGCAGGGCACCGTATTGCAGTACTTGGCGATATGCTGGAACTGGGCGAACACGAACCCGATGCGCATCGGGGCGTTGGCGCCATAGCCGGCCGGAATGTCGACCACCTCTACCTGATGGGTGAGCGGATGACGAAATACGCTGGCGAAGGAGCCATACTGGCAGGTATGTCTGCTGAAGCTATTTTCTGCGGTGCCAGCCACAGAGAGATTGCCGAGCGGATACGGCATACCGCAACGGAAGGCGACGTCATTCTGATAAAAGGATCGCGCGGGATGACCATGGAGAAAGTGGCCACGCTACTCAAGCAGATGATCAAAGGGGAATAACCCATGCTCTACCACATTTTTTATCCGCTCGCGACCAACATCAAACTGTTTAACATATTTAAATACCTGACGTTCCGTACTATCTACGCCATGATCACGGCGCTGATAGTATGCTTTGTCCTTGGCCCCTGGATCATCCGTAAACTGGAGTCGATGCAGGCGCGTCAGGTCATCCGTACCGACGGTCCGGAATCGCATCTGCAGAAGCAGGGCACACCCACCATGGGAGGCGTCATAATCCTGTCGGCAATCGTCATACCGACCTTGCTCTGGGCCGATCTTACCAATCAGTATATCTGGATCACACTTTTCATTACTGTCGGATACGGTCTGATCGGCTTTATTGACGATTATAAAAAAGTTGTCGAGAAAAATACCAGGGGTTTATCCGCCCGCCAGAAGATGTTCTGGCAGGTCGTACTGGCCGGGTCGGTCGCCCTGTTTTTGTTCATCAAGCCCGAGTTCAATGAAATTCTCTATTTTCCGCTCTTCAAAAATTTTCACCCTGACCTCTGGGTCTGGTTCATCCCGTTTGTCATCCTGGTAATCGTCGGCGCCAGCAACGCCGTCAACCTTACAGACGGACTTGACGGGCTTGCCATCGGGCCGGTGGCGATCAATGCCGCCACCTATATGCTCTTTTCCTACATCGCCGGACACGCCACACTGTCGGCCTACCTGCAGATTCCGCGCGTAGCAGGGGCCGGCGAACTGGCCGTATTATGCGGCGCCATGGTTGGAGCCGGGCTTGGTTTTCTCTGGTACAACTCATATCCTGCCGAAATTTTCATGGGGGACGTCGGCTCGCTCTCACTGGGGGGAACGCTGGGAACCATTGCGGTGCTGACCAAGCAGGAGATCCTGCTGGTAATCGTTGGCGGTATCTTTGTCGTCGAGGCGCTGTCGGTTATTTTCCAGGTCGGTTCCTACAAGTATCGCGGCAAACGGATCTTCCGCATGGCCCCGATTCATCACCACTTCGAACTGAAAGGCGTTGCCGAGCCGAAGATCATCGTCCGCTTCTGGATTATCAGCATCATCCTGGCGCTCGTGGCAATTTCGACACTGAAGATGAGGTGACGTTTAAAATCACGAGGTAATCTTTGAGGTCGCAATTTGCGACTTCAAAGTAAAGCCATATTTATTGATATGTTACCAACTTGAAGTCACAAATTGTGACTTCAAGTTTTGAAATCAGGTTGTCACAAACTGTGACCACCTGATGGAGGGACGATGAAAGATATGATTCCTGCTGAACTCATTAAGCAAAAGATACTTGTGATTCGCGGAGAAAGGGTCATGCTCGATGCAGACCTTGCCGTGTTATATGGAGTTGAGACAAAACGCTTGAACGAGCAAGTACGCCGTAACAGAGAGCGCTTTCCTGAAGATTTCACCTGAATCGTTCTAATAGAGCGCTTGTGTTTTCAGTATGACTTTTTCTGTCGTATGTATCTGCTATTCTCCTGATATCAAGAATCGGGAGGATACACATGAAAAAGAACAACATTCAATTACAAGCGGGCCTGAGCTTAAGCCAGTTTATTGCCAGCTATGGCACAGAGGAACAATGTGAAGCTGTACTTGAAAAGTCACGGTGGCCCAACG
>Ga0118677_10004180_pt1 | contig 26576 bp, 31 predicted proteins | sample AliMusrvi5mmetaG_FD_86154 | JGI IMG/M metagenome (GOLD analysis project Ga0118677, IMG submission 86154) | reverse complement strand
TAGGTGATATCCAATAAAGAACATCCCATCCAAAGGCCAAGCTGGGGCTTGGCGCTCCCAGAAGGAACGCCAAGCCCCAGCTTGGCAAGGTGATTTGCGGAGGAATTGTTCGTGATTTTCGTGGACAATTCATTTCTGTTTTTGGTGGATTCATTATTAGAAATCACCTAATAATAAAATCCTTAAGGATGGAGGGTGCTGCTTGATAACAGATCAATGTAAGATTTATGCTATTTTAGAAGAACGTATAACTCGGAAAAAATATGATGGCGGTTATGAAAAAGCTTTTAATCAGTTACAAATTGAACATTCAAATGAAATAGGCAATATCGAATTATCAATCAGTTCCACATGCTGCGAACCAGAACGCGAATTTAAATTTGAACAAAGTGCTGTCAATGAAACAATAAATCATCATTTATCACATGCCAAACTTGCATACAGAACTTCTCTATTTAATTCCGCTTTAGTTGTTATTATTGATGGAGGTGGCAATGTTTTAGAACCTATGTCTAACGACAATTGGTGGGAGCATAAAAGAGAGCAACATTCATACTATTCCCTTAGCAATAACATCCTTGAATTTATTGGACATGATTTTTCTGAGCCAATGGCATATGGCTTAGGAGAGTTTTGGCGGGGTATTACTTATTTTACTGGTTTCAATTCAAGTACATATGCTGCTAAAGTCATGGAATTGTCAAGCATGGGAGATCCAATAGTTTGTGAAACACCTTATTATATCGAAAATGGAAAATTACATACAAATATTGAATATACTCAAAACAAGCTATACCCTATTGCAAGCTATTTACAAGATCAAGGCATAAATGAATATTTAGAAGGCCCCTGTTCTAAATTAGGCGATAAAATTAAACTTTCAGCATGGGCGCAAATTATTTTAGAGCAAGCAATTATAGAAAAGCTGAAATATTTAAAGTCAATTACAGGTCATTCAAACTTATGTTTAGGAGGTGGAGTATTTCTGAACTGCAAGTTAGTCGGTCGCATTTTACAAACAAAAATGTTTAAAAATGTACATGTAAGCTTTGCGCCAAGTGATAAAGGGCAATGTATTGGTAATGCTTTATACGCTGCAGAAAAACAAGGATTGATTAACAAAGATTTAAGAATTACATCACCTTTTATAGGTAGTAATAAAATTATAACTACAGAAAATATAAGAAGATACCTTGATGGTCGAAATACATATTTATTTAAGGAAAATATTAATTTAGAGTCTTTAGCAGAAGTCATAAATGTCGGCACAATTGTAGGAATATTTGAGAATCAGTCAGAATTTGGTGCACGCGCTCTTGGCAATAGAAGCATTGTTGCATCACCTTTTTTAAAGGTAAATAAAGAAAAGCTAAATAAGCTAAAAGGAAGAGAATTATATACTCCTGTTGCACCTTCTATTTCAACAGCATTTATCAATAAATATTTTCTTGATGCTACTCCATCTCCATATATGGAGCGTGTTTATTTTAAAAATAATTTGGATAAGTTAAATGTTGAATTTTCAGCGGCCTTACATCAAGATGGAAGTGCACGAGTACAAACTATTGATGGAAAAATCGAAAATTCTTTTTTAAACAAATTTATACATTATTGTGATGGTGGAATGCTTCTTAATACTTCTTTCAACGGAAAAGGGCATCCAATAGTCGAACTTCCAGAAGATGCTATCGCCAAATTTTTTGATCTCGAACTTGATGCAATGTATATGAATGGTCATTTTATTTGGAAAAAGTCAGCAATGATTGATTCTGTTATTGCTGAAACATCTCATGAAAATTGGCTTTTTTTCTTTAGGCCGGATAGATCAATCGATGATGAGACGTTTAAAAACGAGATAATGAAGTGTATAAACTTAACTAATGTCATGGATATTGATCTGCGTGAGCGATTCTCATTGTATGATAATTATATTAATTGGTTAGAAGAAGGAAGAAAGGTAACTACTATTCGATTTATTCCTAATGGTCTGAGCATTCCAATTAAACAAGTTTTACCTTTAATAAGAACTAGAAACTTTAAGCAAGATAGTATGGATTTTGAAAGTAATAATATAAAAGTTCTGGGTTTTGGTATAAAAAAATTTTATGATTTAAATTTGATTGATGCAAAAAGAGATGGATTCAACAAAACATCTCAACTTAAAACAATGCTCCGCAGAATATACCCTAAAATGACTGAAGACTCCTATGTTAGTATAAACTTTATTGAACAGGTCTAATTGTTTTGCATAGGATACTAATATACGCTAAGAAGGTCGTAAATGCGGAACCATCAACGAGTTCCGCCGGATGTTGCTGGTTGATTATTATGATTCGGCGGATAACGTTCAAGTATCCGTCCCTTATATCTGGATTATAAGCCTGTAGAAGAATTCTCCCATTTACCATACTACAAAATCTCATGGAACAGCTTTCCCTACTGGAATTCAACGACATCCGACGACCCACCAAAGGTAAAGAGCTTACTTTTGAGTCGGTTTCCAAAGGCTTTCAACTGCAATATGAACACCCGAACGGAAAACTGTATCAAGGCAACTCGATTGATTGGCTGGCTTCGCTGGACGATGCGAGTGTTGATCTGGTGTTTGCCGACCCGCCTTACAACATCAAGAAGGCCGATTGGGACAGTTTCGAGAGCCAAGAGCATTATATCGCGTGGTCTATCCAGTGGATTAGCCAAGCCTCGCGGGTGTTGAAGCCAACCGGTTCCTTATATGTCTGCGGCTTTTCGGAAATCTTGGCGGACTTGAAGCATCCGGCTTCCAAATATTTCAAACATTGCCGTTGGCTGATTTGGCATTACAAGAATAAGGCGAATCTGGGCAGTGATTGGGGACGTTCCCATGAGAGCATCATCCATTTCCGCAAATCCGATGTGACGCAGTTGAATATTGACGATGTGCGTACCCCGTATGGTGCGCACACCTTGAAATATCCTTCGCATCCACAAGCGGAAACCAGTGCTTATGGCAAAGGTGCAAACAAGCAACGCGAGAATTGGACGCCCCACCCCAAAGGCGCAAAACCAAAAGATGTGATCGACATTCCAACCACTTGTAACGGCATGGGCGAGAAAACGCCCCATCCGACGCAGAAACCAGAAGAGTTATTGCGTAAGTTTGTATTGGCTTCTTCCAACGAGGGCGATGTGGTCATAGACCCGTTTTCCGGTTCAGGCACGACGGTTGTGGTGGCGGAACAACTTAACCGCCGCTGGATGGGCTGTGATTTAGATGCTCAATATAATCAATGGGCAATAGAGAGACTGGAAAATGTCCGGCGCATGAGCAAAGAGGAATGGATAGCCTTTGACCGCAAAACCGCCGAACGCCGGGAATCGATTCGATGACGCTTGCCGAGTTAGTCGCACATGCCACGAATAAAGGGCTATTCCTCAGCATAAGTGATTACATCGCTTTTTGTTCGCGCAATTTAGAATTTACCGAAACTGGCTTGCAAGCGCGTATCGTGTCGCAGAACGAAAGCCATTACCATTTTTTCCAGTATCAGCAAGACGGCAGTTACAATATCACTCGGCCTTTGAACGCTTCGCTGATGTATGATGCCCAAACATTCACGGATGCAGCCGGAAAATTTACGTTGTTGCTTGAACAACTGAAAGACGGCGAACAACCGTCTGAGGCATTGCGCCAGACGGTCATTCGCACCATTTACACCATTCAGCAATCCATCGGCGCGGCATTGGATGCCTTGCCCGCTGGCATGTCAAACCAAGCCCGGAAAGTAAACGGCGATTTGTTTGAGCGGTTTATCCGCTTGTTGATTGTGTCGCTGGATGTGGATTGCGTATCGGGAACCATGCAAGTGCCGGTTAAAGATTCCAATGGAACTGAACTTTTCAAGGCTAGCTATCAACATGATTTGTTAGTCAGTAAGGATACTGAATTAAAAGTCATCGGTTCGGTGAAAACCTCAAGCAAAGATCGCATTGACAAGGTTTTCATAGACAAGTTTTTGTATAACCGGCTGACGGATACTGCCTTGCCACATATCGCCATTTTCTTGAATGATGTGCAGCGCAAGAAAACCAAGCGGGAAAACAAATATGGCATCAATGCTACCTTTTTGCCCGGTCATTTCAAAGCCTACACCATCAAGCTGAATCCATTGGATGGTGTGTATTATTGCGATATTCGCCCGAATATGATTGAGGATGCCTTACTCGCCCAACATATCAAAACCATAGACCATTTTTTCTATTCCGATTTGTGGGAACTGCTGAACAGGCAAGGGCAGAACCTAAAAGAAGTTGTTATTGAAAAGAAAGAAAATGGGGTTGAGGAAGGTATGGGTTAGTTTTTGAATCCTGTCCTTACCGAATCAGCTTCAATATGGACATCCGAATGGCAAGCTGTTTCAAGGCATAGGATAGATTGGCTGGCTTCGCTGGACGATGCTAGTGTTGATCTGGTGTTTGCCGACCCGCTCTACAATATCAAGAAAGTCGATTGGGATAGTTTCGAGAGCCAAGAACACACTATCGCGTGGTCTATCCAGTGGATCAGCCAAGTTTCGCGGGTGTTGAAGCCGACCGATTCCTTGTATGTGTGCGGCTTTTCGGAAATCTTGTCGGATTTGAAACACCCGGCTTACCAATATTTCAAGCATTGCCGCTGGCTGATTTGGCATTACAAGAACAAGGCCAATCTGGGCAGCGATTGGGGGCGTTCCCATTAGAGCATTATCCATTCCCGCAAATCCAATGCCATGCTATTGAATACCGGGCCATACTTGTATAATTGACCCTATGCCTCTATGAAACAATTACTGATTCACACGGGTTAAAACTTATCATGCTAAAAAGTTTTGAAGCTGTTTACGATCACGGACAATTGCATTGGCTGGATGAATCTCCCAATACAATGCAGCGGATGCGCGTTATTGTGACCGTTGTGCAGGAGTTGTCCGACCATTCCGATTCGATGAACATCCCTCCGCCAGAACTGGCAGGTCGAATGCGTATTTTATGCAATGACAAAGAATTAATGGAACCTATAGTGCCGGATGACGATTGGGAAGTGCTGAAATGACGCTTTTGGATACCCATGTCTGGCTGCGCTGGTTGCCGGGTTCGGAGCAAGACCTGCCCGATACTGTACGGCAAGCGATCAGCACCGGGGGGCCAGCTAATGATTTCCGCCATTTCTGTTTGGGAAGCCTTATATCTGGCAAGGGCCGGACGTTTGGATTTGGGGTTCCCTCGGGAAGTATGGTTGCATAAGGCGACTTTCGACGCAAAGGTTGAGGTTGTCTCAATTTCCAAGGGCATAGCCGCCCGTGCTGCACAGTTGCCTTTGCATCACCGCGACCCCGCCGACCGCTTCATCATCGCCACTGCTTTGGAACTTGATACCCGACTTATCAGTTTGGATGAGAAATTTCCGCTTTATGAAGAATTGGCTGGTCATTTGTTCGCTGGCTAGGTTGGACAACGTCTTTTTTTGACCAAAATAACCTCAACGGACAGGCTGGTTCGCACCGTGCGCAAGCACCCCGACCGGCTTTGGTTCGGCTGGGGCTTCGACTGGGGCCAGCGCCATTCCCAGTTGGCTTACGAAATCCTCAAGCGCGACGTGTCCGGTATTATTCCAACAGACCACGGTCGCATGGGCGCGGCTTGGGTGCATGGATTGGAAGTCAAGGAAAACGAGGTTTTCCAGCCCATCAGCCACACGGCGGGCCACACCTTGATTGTCGGAACCACTGGTGCAGGAAAGACGCGATTGTTCGATATTTTAGTCACTCAGGCCGTGTTGCGCGGCGAGGCGGTCATCGTCATCGACCCGAAGGGCGACAAGGATTTGCGGGACTGCGCCGAACGTGCCTGTAGGCTGTCCGGTCAGCCCGGTAGGTTTGTCCATTTCCATCCGGCGTTCCCGGAAAACAGCGTCCGGCTCGACCCGCTGCGCAACTTCAACCGCTCGTCGGAAGTCGCCAGCCGCATTGCCAGCGTCATCCCCGGCGAGGGCGGCTCCGACCCGTTTAAGGCGTTTGGTCAAAAGTCGCTCGACAACATCGTTCAGGGCTTGTTTGCTCTGGAACAAAGGCCGACTTTAGTGAAGCTGCGGCGATACTTGGAAGGCGGTTCCGCCACATTGGTTGTTCGTGCATTGGAAAGGTATTTCGACCGGGTGCTTGATGATGGATGGAAGAACCGTTTGAACCTCAAGGCCAAGGACACCGAAGGCCGCGCCACAATCTTGGTCAGGCATTACCGGGACACCGTTCAAGCCATTCACCCCAACATGGACTTGGAAGGACTAGTCTCAATGTTTGAACACGACCGCACCCACTTTGGCAAAATGGTGGCTTCCCTGTTGCCGGTCATGAACATGCTGACCTCGGGTACGTTAGGGCCGTTGTTGTCGCCAGACCCCAACGACATCGACGACACCCGGCCCATCACCGACTCGGCAAGGATCATCAACCAAGCCCAAGTCGCCTACATCGGCTTGGATTCACTGTCGGACGGCATGGTGGGCAGCGCGATTGGCTCGATCCTGCTGGCAGATTTGGCTTCGGTGGCAGGTGACCGCTACAACTACGGCGTGGACAACCGCCCGGTCAACATCTTCGTGGACGAGGCCGCCGAGGTCATCAACGACCCCTGCATTCAACTATTGAACAAGGGGCGCGGGGCGAAATTTAGGCTGTCCATCGCCACCCAGACCTTTGCCGACTTTGCGGCAAGGACGGGTTCCGAGGCCAAAGCGAGGCAAATCCTTGGCAACGTCAACAACCTGATTGCACTGCGCGTGATGGACGCGGAAACCCAAGAGTACATCACCGACAACCTGCCGAAGACCCGATTGAAATACATCATGCGGACACAGGGCGTTTCGACCCATTCTTCAAACCCGGCTGTGTTCTCCGGCAATATCGGCGAAAGGCTGATGGAAGAGGAAGGCGACCTGTTCGCGCCACAACTGTTAGGGCAATTGCCAGACTTGCACTACATCGCCAAGCTGTCGGGCGGGCGCATCGTCAAAGGCCGGTTGCCTGTTCTGCGGTCGGAAGCCGACGAGCAAGCCAAATCCGGCAAGAAAAGCTGATGGGCAGCGAGAATATCGTCCAGTTCGGCAAGCCATCATCCATTTAGCCTTTTCCAATTCACTTCCAATCCGTAACGGACAGCATGACTAATCCACTAAGAAGACTCACCATCATGAAACCAGACCCACTCAAACACTGGCGTAGCCGCCACACCCGCGAAAGCAAGACCATCACCGTGCTGGAAACCGACTGGCCCGGAACTTTGGACGTTTGCCGGAATGCGGTTGAGTATATTGTGCGAAATGTCCCCAATGAGGAATTTCGGGAACAGGCAATTGAAGCCAGCCTGACCGTAGCCCTTGATGCCTACCGTTCCTCTGTGGAAAGGGAAATCGAATCCGACCGGGGGCGATTGCGGATATTTGTCGAAACGCTAGTTGCGGGATTGATAAGCCAAATTCCTGCCAAGTTTGCAAATTCTGCCAAGGACAGTGAACAAGAATTGATACAGCGGCTTGTCCCGGCTAACCTACGCGAGGCTTTGAACGATTTGCGCCTAAGCGATACTTGTCAGGAATGGACGCGGAATGCAGCGTAGCATCCTGTTGAGCTTGATGATTTGGCTGCTGGAAGCCGTGTTGGTTGCGGCCTTGGTGTCCGACGATTGGCTGAAGACTGTCCAGCAAACCGAGGATGCCATGACCGTCGCTTACCTTGGAAAGGAAAAGGATGTCGAAATCCGCCACACTACCAAACGCTGGTTTGACCGGCTGTTTGTCAGAACTGGGGCCAAGGAGACGGTGTACCGTTACTTCATCCCGAGCGAACAGGAACGCCAGCATTCCTTGGGGTTTGAAAATGTGGGCAGGGACAGCTTGTTTCCCTTCATCGCCGGACGAATACAAGTGATTTGGGACGGCATCTATCAGGCCATGCGCAGGTTCTTCCTGATGCTGTCGTGGTGGCCTTATCTGCTGTCGGCCTTGATGCCATTCGTATCGGACGGGCTGGCACGGCGCAAGATCAAGCAGTCCAACTTCGACTATTCAAGCCCGCTGGCCCATCGGTATAGCTTTTTCGCCTTGCTTGGCATATTGTATTTGCTTCTGATTGGGCTAACTTTTCCCTTTCCAGTGCCGCCGCAGGCCATGCCGGTAGCGTGTGGGGCGGTTGCCGTGGCAGTGAATGTCTATTTGGCGCATACGCAGAAGAGGGTTTAATGTAGGGTTGGCTTGCTTGGTTCGAAAAATGGCTCAAGTCCTGTAGGCCACTAGGCACTGGCAAGTGCTGCTTGCATAGCCGAAAGCCATAGCGAAATACCCAGCACAATCACTATGATATTCATCACGTTGCTTCGTTGGCCCGTGTTGCGCTGCTTGATACCGCCGACAATGATGGCTACTGCAAGGGCAAGCAGGTTGCCTACGATGACGAAGGCATCCCGGCCAATGCCTTCCCCTAGGCGCAAGCTAGTGTCGGACAAGTACCATTTGATTAAGCCTGCCAAACCTGCAATGCCAATAAGCAACAGTAAGCCGCCGGCATAATCACTACGGACCTCGTTTTTTCAACTTCTCTTCTTGATTTGTCATCGTGTTTTTGAACTTTAGTGTTTGCGTTGGTATTTTAGCCAAGTTTGAATAGCCGAAACCGGCGCTTCTTGGCACGGGCATCGTACCGGTCAGTGCCATAACTGACTTCCAAGATGTTTTCCGACTTAAAGCGAATAATGCCCTTGTCCATTTCAACATATCCTTCAGCCCAACATGTACCCCACTTGAACGGTTGACCTCGACAAATGTCATGTAACCGGGTATCGGGCGGGGGTGCCGGGGCAGCGCCCAATGGCTTTATCGAATCCTTATTTAATGTCGAGGACGTACAATGTCGCCGTTGCCTTTCACTCCTAAATGAAAAACGATGAATCGTCCAGCGGGGCTGACCGACAACGCCGCCGCGATCCCTCAAAGAATTCCTTTTTCCAACGATAGAAAACGGTCGAACGCAGTGTCTGCTCCTCACAAAGCTTCGATACCGGCTCGCCCTTCTCAAGATTGCAGCGCAACAAAGCCAATTTTCCCCGGCGCTGTAGTGCTTGTGTGCTTGTTTCAATTTCATACCTCTTCAATCGGATTACGACTATAATTTAACAGAGTAAATTTCGATTCCCTTTGCAGCGTAACACAAGATCCCCTCCGCACCCTCAAGCCAAGGTTGCTGAGGGCATGGTTTCCCGCAATAAGCCTATCCGCCCGTTTGAACACAAGGAGTCACCGACCCCCATGGCCATCTCGCAAAAAAACCGCCCGGTCCGGGTGTCCTCGCCGCTGGGCGAGGATGTGCTGCTATTTTACCGGATGCACGGTACGGAGAAGCTTGGCGAACTGTTCGAGTACGAACTGGAATTGTTGAGCGAAAGCGCCGCCATCGACCCCGACAAGATGCTCGGCGAGAACGTCACCGTCGGCATCAGCCTACCCGACGGCAAGTGTCGGCACTTCAATGGCTACGTCGCCCGCTTCGGCCAGTACGAAACAATTGACGGCTTCGCCGTCTACCGCGCCACGCTGCGCCCTTGGCTGTGGTTTCTCACCCGTGCGGCCAACTGCCGCATCTTCCAGCACAAGGCCGTCCCCGATGTTGTGAAACAGGTGTTCCGCGACCATGGCTTCAGCGATTTCAAGGAAATGCTCGGCGGACATTATGCCGTCCTCGAATACTGCGTCCAGTACCGCGAGAGCGACTTTGACTTCGTAAGCCGATTGATGGAGGGAGAAGGCATTTACTACTACTTCACCCACGATAACGGCAAACACCATCTGGTGCTGGCCGACTCAGCCTCCGCCCACGGCAAATTTCCCGGCTACGAAAACATCCCTTACCACCACGAACAGGGCGTCACCGACAAGACTCGCACCGACCACATCCACGAGTGGACCTTGATGCGGCAGGTCCAGCCCGGAGCGCATGTGCTGACCGACTACGATTTTAAAAAGTCCAAGGCCGACCTGCTGGTCAAGTCCGTCATCAAAATGCCCCATGCCCACGCGGGCTACGAGCGTTTTGACTATCCGGGCCGTTATGTCGAAATTGACGACGGCGAGCACCTTGTGCGCAGCCGCATGGAGGAGCGCCGCGCCAGCCACGAAGCCTGCGAGGGCCAGTGCAACGCCCGCGGCCTGGGCGCGGGGTACTCGTTCAAGCTTACCGGACACCACCGCGACAGCCAGAACCGTGAATACCTCGTCGTCTCCGTGCGCTACAGCATCAAGCTTGACAGCTACATTGCCAGCGCCAACCCTGTGTCAGAGGCGGAACTCTTCAAATGCAGTTTCACGGCAACTGACGCCACGCAAACCTACCGCCCGTCCCGCAACACCCCCAAGGCACTGGTGCAAGGCCCGCAGACCGCCGTCGTCGTCGGCCCTGCCGGGGAGGAAATCCACACCGACCAGTACGGGCGGGTGAAGGTCCAGTTCCATTGGGACCGCTACGGCAAGCGCGACGAAAACAGTTCGTGCTGGGTCAGGGTATCCCAGCCTTGGGCCGGGAAAAACTGGGGCATTATGGCGATCCCCCGCATCGGCCAGGAGGTCGTCGTCGATTTCCTAGAAGGCGATCCCGACCGGCCGCTAATCACCGGCAGCGTCTACAACAACAGCCAGATGCCGCCCTACAAGCTGCCCGACAACGCACACCTGTCCACCACCAAGAGCAATTCCACCAAAGGCGGGGGCGGCTTCAACGAAATCCGCTTCGACGACAAAAAGGGCAAGGAGCAGATTTTCATCCACGCCGAGAAAAACCAAGATGTCCGGGTCAAGAGCAATTCCTACGAATGGGTCGGCAACGACCGCCATTTGATCGTAAAAACCGACCAGTTGGAAGAAGTCGGCGGCAACCTGCATGCGACGGTCAAAGGCAATCAAAACGAAAAAGTTGGTGGCACGGTATCGCTTAAGGCGGGAATGGACATGCAGCAAAAAATCGGCATGAAACTTGGGGTTGATGCGGGTCAAGAAATTCACCTCAAGGCCGGGATGAACGTGGTGATTGAAGCCGGAATGAGCATCACCCTGAAAGCGGGCGGCGGCTTCATTGTCGTCGGCCCTGCCGGGGTTACCATTTCGGGGACGCCGGTGTTGATTAATAGCGGCGGTTCGGCGGGTTCCGGTTCGGGGGCCAGCCCCGAAGGACCCAAATTGCCTAAGGCCGCCGCAAACGACAATGCGGGCGGCAAAGATGCCCCGCCGCCGCCGAAGCCGCCCAAGCCTGGCAATTACGGCCCGTCCGCCACCGCGTTGAAAATGGCGGCAAATAACGGAAAAGCGTTTTGCAAAAAATGCGCAGCCGCCAACAAATGAACCGAAAAGCACCATACAAAACGAGAGGCCGACTGGCATGATCAACAAACCCGCAACAGTTCAACATCAAGAAATTCGACACAAGGAGCTTGTCCGGCATTTGTTTGTGGACGGTGGGCTAAATGCCTATGCCGTGCTGGACGGGGCGTCCAACCCCGCCTTGCTGGACCATCTGTACGACGGCGTGCGACCCGAATTTGCCTGCCTGTACCGAGGAGAACTAGAGCCAGACATGGCCGAATGCGCCCCCTATCTTGCTAGCTTGGAGCCAGATTCGCCGTTTGCCCGGTGGGTCATCGACACAGGCTTTGGGAAACATTGGGGAATCTTCGTGCAGAGCCGGGCTGGCTTGCCCGAATTGCTTCAACATTTCCGCAAGCATAACATGGTTTACGACGAGGAAAATCAGCCGATCTTCTTCCGCTATTACGATCCGCGAGTGATGTGTGTGTTTTTTGCCATCGGCGACGCAGAACAGTTGGCCGAATTTTTCGGGCCAGTGGAGGCTTTCTTTGCCGAGGCGGAAGACGGGGAAAATTTTCTTAGGTTCGACCTGTCCACAGGGCCGACGGAGGGCGGAGCATGATTCCAGTTGTATTGCAACAGTTGGCAGTAGTGGCCGGCTTCAGCCTGCCATGGGCGAATGAATCCGCCCCTGCAAAATCCCTGCGTAACTGACCTATCCAAACACCCAAGGAGCAAATCCATGCCTCCCGCCGCCCGAATTTCTGACATGCATACATGCCCGATGGTCACCGGAACCGTCCCCCACGTCGGCGGCCCTGTGGCGGTCGGTTGCCCGACCGTGATGATTGGCTTCATGCCCGCCGCCCGCGTGGGCGACATGTGTGTCTGCGTCGGCCCGCCCGACACCATCGCCAAAGGCTCGGCGACGGTGATGATCGGCAACATGCCGGCAGCCCGCCTGGGCGACAGCACCGCCCACGGCGGCGTGATCGTGGTGGGTTGCCCGACGGTGATGATTGGGGGATGAATACCTGCGGCATCCGACAACAAAAACTCTTCAAATCAAATGCCCATTAACATTTTGCAATGATCTTGGGGAGGGGGTTTCAATCCGAAATGATGGGACAAAACCCTGAAGGTACATGTTTGGAGATTTGGACCCATCCGTCACTCCCGTCTTTGTAGTTGGCTACGACCACACTGTCGAGGCAGTTGATTTTCATAGAGGGCGAGTCGAAGGCATGAGCTGGCGCGTAGGTCGTAAAATCGTATCGCCATCCCTGCTTTTCCTGGTTTAGCGATGCTTTCAGGGTCTCATACATTGCATCGCCTACGCCAACCGTTTGCCCCTTTGACGGCTTCCCGTCCGCATAAGTGGAATAATTGAATTGCTTAGGGAATAACTCCATGGGGAATTCCACGCGATAAAACGGGAGTACGCTCATTAACAGGGCTTTCACTAGAAATATGTTCATTGTCGTGATGGTCAGTGTTGCGTAGGTGTGTTCTTCGGCGGTTGAATGTCGGGGATGGGAATCACGGTTATTGAACCGGGCGGGGCTTTGTCGCCAATCTTCGCAATCCATACGGTCGCTAGGATGGATATTATTGAAAATAAAGATATGGCAATGCCTAGCCGCCAGCCAAATGGGATTGTTGGTAATAGCGAATACGCCAATAAAGCCAACAACAAAGCGATGACATAAACAATCAGCATTTCAATCTATCTTAATGGTTGCAAACCCGTTCAAGCGTAAACAGTGCGTAGCGTCAACACTATGAACCGCGGAGGTTCAAAATGAGCAGCATGGAAAAATATAATGTCAGTGCAGAAGCGATGGCCGCAGCCGATGCACTCAACAGTAGGTTCATCATCAAGGCCATGGTCGGCTTAAAATACAAATAGCTATGCCATCCTCCCAGTAGACCAGCGCATGCCACCCCTAAATTTAAGAAGAGATAGGTTCGGTAATCGGGGAAGAATTTTGGAATGAACCACACATAAACCACAGACACCAAGGAAGTTGCTGCAAATGCAATTACCGACATTTTAATGAAATAAGCAGTCATTTTCATAGGTAAGATTTTTTGGTGAATATTTTCGATATTTCCGCCCAGCCGTCATCTCAGTTTTCGAAGTTGACAACGATTATTTTGCCAAAGATACTGGTTTTTATGGAAGTGCGAATAAAATGATTGAACTGTTGAATAAATAGTAGACTTGTTCCCAATGGTTTCTTCAATTAAATCAGTTACATAGATCGATATTTTGCAAAGGTTACGGGAAAGAAGTATTTGCCAGTATTAAAAATTATCCTATCTATTTGATTTATATGAAAAGTCACTAGGAACAACTCTAGTATTGTAAAGTCTCAATAAATATACCTTTAAAATGATTTTAATGTGTCATTTATTCATTAAAGAACCTACCCCAGTTTTTGGGGCTCTATCATTTGTAATCCAAGTTACAATTAGACTAAATTGATTATTTGAATAGTCCCTGCAATTATTGGACATCCAATTGTATGGGCCAGTATTACCAAGTTGATTTTGAAGGTATACAAGAATTTTAGCATCTTCCTCCGCTGTCGTTTTGAATTGACGTTTAATTTTCGTTATCGGGTCACTGTCGGAATAAACCACTCCACTCCCTGCCTTGCCTTTGGCTGGATCCTCATGTAAGGATTCATAAAAACCCTGTTCAGGCAAATCCCTACTGGACATGCCGAAGCTCTGCCCATATTGCCCGTCAGGAGTATCTACTACGATTTTTTGATGCCAACCGCCTACCTGTGCAGTATTCTCTACATATACATCAAGCCCGGTTGGATCGCTATAGCAAGTTGGATTGTCATAGACGTAGGAGTAAAAATTACTTCCACCTTCCAATCCAATTGGATCATGGGTTATATATCGCCCTATCTCTGCATCATAATACCTATTCAGGTTGTAATGCAGCCCAGTCTCAATATCGTGGTACTGGCCCTGAAACCGTAACGGGTTACTGATCTGCCTTACCCCGCCGTCAAGCAAAGCACCATAGGCTTTGAATTTAGCCGACCAGACAATTTGCCCTTGCGCATCGGTCATTTCACGCGGGGTGCCAAGATGGTCTAGGTGGTAATGGTAGACGGCCTCCCCGTTTTCCGCGCGGTCGGCGCGAACCAAGGGGCGGAAGCCCCCCTGTTCGTAAACATATAAGGCATGCCGCCCATTGACTATATCGACCAGTAGTTTTGCCCCGTCATAGACAAATTGGGTTTCACCCTGCGGGGTGGTTTTCATCATGCGCCGGCCCAACGGATCGTAGCGATATTCTGACACCCCGTCTGGCGTTTCAACGCGAATCAGCCGATTATCGCTGTCATAGCGATAACGGGTTATGGCCTGGGAGTCCATTCCGCGCCGCTTTTCGACGAGGTTGCCGGCCGAGTCATAAATGAAGCGATAATCTGCGAGGGACAGCAGGCGGTCGCCTTGGGCCTGTCCGCTTGCTTGGTTGACCCCCACAAGATTGCCCGCCGGGTCGTAAACGAAGCGTTCCGGGCTTATCCCGTCGACTTGGATGAGGCGGTCGGCGGGGTCGTAGCGATAGTGCGTCTGGCCATTGAGGAAATCGTCCACGGCGTTGAGTTTGCCAGTTGCATCGTAACCGTAGCTTCTCCTCAACATGACCTGTGGGTTGCCCGCAAAGCCCGCCTGATGGTGCTTTAAGCGGCCCATGGGGTCGTAGTCATAGCGGCTGACCAAATCCCCTTGCTGGCGGGCATTTTCTAGTCCGAGGTCGTCGAAACGATGCCGGGTTAAAATCTGGCCGTCCAATTGGATGCTTTGGACGCGGCCTTGGGTGTCGCGGGTATATTCAATGCGCCGCCCGTCCGGGGCAAGGGTGGCGGTGCGCCGGCCAAGGCCGTCGTATTCGTGCCTAACGCAGTAGGCGTTTTGGGTTTCCGCGACAAGCTTTCCCAAAGCGTCGTAATGAAAGTGAAGGTGGCTGTCGGCATTTTGGGCGTGTTCAAGCCGTCCTAATGGGTCGTAACCGAATTGGCTGGTTTCGCCCGACGGCCCAAGCCTCTTGAGCAAGCGCCCCAACGGGTCGCGCTCGTAACGAGTCAGCAACCAGCTGGTGTCGGTGCATTGGGCATAGGCCTGTAAGAAGCCCGAAAGTCCGTATTGGTAGCGTTGGATGCGACCGTCGAAGCCAACTTCCTGAACGAGTTTCTCATCCTTGTCGTATTCAAGCTGGTATTTCTCGCCTTTGGCGTTGATCAACCCAACCAGCCTGCGCAGGCTGTCGTATTGGTAACGCAGGGTTTGCCCGGCGGGGTCGATGCGTTCGGTGATTTGTGGCAGGCCGTCGCCATAGCGGTATTCGGTGGTATGGCCGGCTGCATCAATGTAATGGGTCAACATTCCTGCCGCATTGTATTGGAGCTTCACCACTGCCCCATCCGGGTTTTTAACCGCGATGATCCGGTTTGCCGCGTCATACTGGTAGTGGCTAATCAACTTGTCTTGGGTGACGGCAACGATAATGCGGTCATCGGCATCGTATTGATAGTGGTGTTTGATGCCGTCAAAACCCTGTTCTTCAACCAATCTTCCCTGCTCGTCCCACAGCAATTTGCGGGTTTGACCTAGGGCGTTGGTAATGAGCGTAGGCAAACCTAGCTCATTGTAAGCAAAGCGGGTTGCCCCGCCCAACGGGTTTTGGGTTATGGCCAACTTGCCTTGCCCGTCATATTCCCGCCGCCATATCTGCCCAAGCGGGTCGGTCAGCGTTATCGGTTTGCCGTCTTCGTTGTAAGTCAGGCGGGAAGTCTGCCCAAGTGGGCCGGTGACTGCCGCCAACCTGCCTTCGTCATCGTATTCATAGGTGGTGGAGTGACCGTCGTTGTCGGTCACGCAGTGAAGCAGGTTGTCCCGGTTGTAGGCAAAACGAATGGTGCGCCCTTCAGGGCTGGTTTGCCAAAGCAGCAGGGCGTTGGCATCGTGCATATATTCGGTGACGCCGCCGAGGGCATCGGTGGCGCGGCTGATGCCACTATCGGTCCATTCAAAACGGTAGGCGTAAATCCCTCCGTCGCCCCAAGTATGGACACAGCGCCCGTCAGAATTGTATTGATCCCATTCGAAATGGAAGCTGAAGCCGCTTGCCAAGGTCCGTCCGACCAGCATGTTGTCGCGGTAGGTGTAACGTTCGCCGTGGCCGAGGCGGTCGGACACTGCGGCAAGCATGCCCGACTCATCGTATTGATAGCGGACCAAAGGAGCAGCGGCGGCTTCATAGCCTTTGCCGCCCAACCGGGCAGGGGCAATTGCGACGATGCGCCTACCTTCCCATAGAATGGCGAGAACCTTGCCCCAACTTGATTTCAACGCTGTGGCCAAGCCGGTTACGTCATAAATAAGTTCGATGGATTGTCCGGTCTTGTCGCGCCAACCCGTCAACCGGCAGCGACCGTGCCCGTCCGCAAAAACTCTGTCCACACCTTCCTCGACTACTAGGCGGAATTGCCCATCATCTCTATGGAGTCTGAGTCGTTCTGGCAAGTTTAGGCTATATTCGCCTAGTTCCGGCAGCGGCAGGGGAATGTCGCGCCCTTCGCTATCATGATAAACAACCAGATCCTCGGAAACTTCCAGCCATTCATCCAATGGGGTAAGCCAGCCATGGCCCATCAGGCCCTCGACACCGGATTGCCCGCTACGGTAAAAGCGTGTCCAAGGCAGGGTAAACGGCCCGTCTATTGCGAAATCCTCCAGCATCAGCAATTCTTCGCCAGTTACCATGCTGATCGGACAGCCCGCAGTGCTTGTCTTGGAGTTCTTGAGGGTGCTTTTGTTAGCTTTGTTTTTTCCAATCTGCTTTGACGCTTTTTTGGCCTTGGCAGCTTTCGCCGCTTGCAAAGGGCAAAGTTGTTTTGGCGATGACGTTTGATTGGGAAACGACTTGCCTTTTTTTACCGCCTTCTTCGCTTTTCCTTTCGCATGTTTAGCCATTGTTGGGTCCTTCTAAATCCATAGTTTCTTGTCTTGGGTTAGTTGGTCACGCAATTGTACTGCTTGAATTTCTGGGTTGCCAGATGCAAAAATTTTCCTTGCCCAGTCAAAGCGAGTGTCAAATGATTCGCCATAGACGATTTGGCAGGCAGCAAAGACAAATTGCCCGTCTTCCGTTTCGAACCCTTTCAATCTGGCGTGGTTCAGGGCGGGACTCACCGTGGTGTCACGCTTGGACAAAGCGGTCAGAATGTCTTGCGGCAAGGCATTCGCCAATGCCTGCGCAATGCGGTTGGGAGGTGTCAAGGAATAAGTGTCGGATGTCAAGTACCATCCCAAGGTGCTGGCCCGCTCGGCGGCTTCGTCCCACACGCCGTCGGGAAGGTTTTCTTCCAACAGATCAATGCGATCCTCAGCGGGAACTCCAGGATTGACCAGTCCGGCGTGTATCGCCGGATGCAGATCGAAATTGGGGGCGATGGCTGTCATAAGGAACACGAACTGGGCCAGAGTGGATTGCCAAGTGAAGCCATACTTCCCTGCTCGTTGCAAGGCAAGGCTGATCAAATGCGACAGGGTGTCATGGGGAAGCCCCGCGTAATCCGGACACTCCTCAAGCACACCTGCTTGCAGCCTTTCGCGGAACTGCCGTTCCTGTTGCTGCTGGAAGAAATCCATTTGGCGGGTACTGATGATAATCATGTTGTTTTTCCTTGTAATTTAATTATCGTATCGCACAGTTATGCGATTTAGGAACAGGCTGGCGGCTTGCCTGGTTTCCGGATCGGCTTTAGTGTAAATTCAAAATTAACGGCAATTCGGCAATACCTTCGCCAATCAGCATGGGTAATTTTGACTTTGGCCGTCACCCGGCAAGGCTCACCGTGGCATGGTATTGAGTATTCACGGTGGCAGTGGGCGAACGATGGCAAAGGCCGAAATTATTACATTGGACAGGGATGGATGAATAGAAAAGGTAGAACTCGGTTCTACGCCCTTATCATTCCAAAAATTGACAGTCATGGAAGCTCTCAAGTTATTGATAAGTAATAAATAGCTCATTCAATTCATCGGCTGGTATTGGAGTGATAAGGGGTTAAGCACAAGAGCCAACATCATGCCCAATTTAGTGGACTCTTATGTCTGGTGGGACATTTCCATTCTGCCAGTTTGGATGGGTAACAATTTTTTTGAAAATCACCTTATCAACTGAAATCAATCTAACATCATTAATGATAGCAAAAATGATTACCTCATTGAACATCTTTCCAAACCCTCCAACCCGTCAAAAACAGTGAAAATGGCATCTTTATTTTCTAGGAGCCGCCATGGAACCCGTAACCATCCCCAAACACATCGACGATCCCGTCACTTTGCTAGTCTGGAGCGCCGACGAATTTGCGCCTGCCGCGTTTATGCTGATACTCGGCATCCTCATCGGACAGGTCACGGCGATGATTGTGCTGTCCGTCATCGCCATCAAAGCCTACCGGCGCTTTCGCGACAACCGCCCTGACGGTTTTCCTTTACATGCAGCCTACTGGGTCGGCATGTTGCCAAGCAAGGCCACTACTATACCGAACCCTTTCATCAGGGAGTTCTACCCGTGAAGTGCTGGGGAACGATGAAGGAGTTTATGTCGGCGGCTGGCTGGATAAACATGGCGAGTTCCATTATCTCAGGCACAACGGCCCGGAGCATGTGCTTTGCTACGCGCCGACACGCTCGGGCAAGGGTGTTGACCTGGTTGTCCCCACGCTGCTGTCTTGGCAACACAGCGCGGTGATTACCGACTTGAAGGGGGAATTGTGGGCGATGACCGCAGGCTGGCGGAAAGGCTATGCCGAAAACAAAGTGCTGCGCTTCGAACCCGCAGGCCAGGGCGGTGTTTGTTGGAACCCGCTGGATGAAATCCGCATCGGCACAGACTACGAAGTGGGCGATGTGCAGAACTTGGCTACGCTGATTGTCGATCCTGACGGCAAGGGGTTGGAAAGCCACTGGCAGAAAACCGCCCAGGCGTTGCTGGTCGGCATGATCCTCCATGTGTTATACAAGGCCAAGAAAGAGGGCGGCGCGGCCACGCTTCCGGCAGTGGATGCCATGCTGGCCGATCCCACCCGGAAAAGCAAAGACCTTTGGCAAGAAATGGTCGATTACCAACACACGAAAAATGGGAACCATGCCGTGGTTGGCTCGTCCGCCCGCGACATGCTGGACCGGCCGGAGGAAGAGGCCGGTTCCGTGCTATCGACCGCCAAGAGTTATCTTTCGCTGTATCGCGACCCGGTGGTAGCCAAGAATGTCAGCAAGTCCGAATTCAGGATCAAACAACTGATGCACCACGACCAGCCGGTGAGCCTGTACGTCATCACCCAGCCGAACGACAAAGCCAGGTTGCGCCCCTTGGTGCGGGTGTTGGTGAATATGGCCATCCGCCTGTTGGTCGATAAGATGGAATTTGAGAACGGGCGACCGAAAGCCAGCTACAACCATCGGTTGCTGATGATGCTCGACGAATTCCCGAGCTTGGGCAAGCTGGAAATCTTGCAAGAGTCGCTGGCCTTCGTCGCCGGGTACGGCATCAAGTGTTACCTGATCTGCCAGGACATCAACCAACTGCGCAGCCGTGAAACCGGCTACGGCCACGACGAGACAATCACCTCGAACTGCCATGTCCAGAACGCCTACCCGCCGAACCGCATTGAAACCGCCGATCATCTATCCAAATTGACCGGACAAACCACCGTCGTCAAAGAGCAAATCACCACCAGTGGGAAGCGCACCAGCGCGTTGATGGGGCAAGTGTCCAAGACCTTCCAGGAAGTCCAAAGACCCTTGCTGACCCCCGACGAATGTTTGCGCATGCCGGGTCCGAAAAAAAATGCTGATGGCGCAATCACGGAACCGGGTGACATGGTGGTTTATGTCGCCGGGTTCCCTGCCATTTATGGCCGCCAGCCGCTTTATTTTCAAGACCCGGTGTTCCAGGCCCGCGCCGAAGTGCCGGCACCGGGGAAAAGCGATACGTTAGAACCGCCTCCGGAGGACGGCCCGAGGGCGGAACCGTCCGTGAGTCACGGGAAGCGGATTGATTTGGGTCAAAACTTGCTCAAAACACCATTATGAGAGTTAGAGTGCAGGCGGCGACACAAAGCTATAGCAGCTTGACCAGTGTGGCGACCGCTCCCACGGCAACCACCATCAAACCGCCTAGCTTGATGGTCATGCGCCTTTCTATGTCGCGCATTTCCAGGCGCATCAATTCATTTTCATGCTTAAGCCGGGATTCTGATTCGGTCAAGTCGTGTTTTAGCGAGGTTTCAAGTTCCTTTAAGTCGCGCTTTTGCGAGCCTTCCAGTTCTTTTATGTCGCGCTTTAGCGAACTTTCCAGTTCTTTCATGTCGCGCTTTAGCGAAGTTTCCAGTTCCTTCAAATCGCGGCGGAGCAAGCCCGTTTCGCGGGTCAAATCGTCCTTGGTTGGCAAATCTTTTAGATTGACCTCTAGGGCTTCCGCCAAGGCTTCCACTTCGGCTTCGGCCTGTTTATCGGGCACACCCGCATCCTTCAGGCGCTTGGCATATTTCAATGTATCGAATGCGATGGCGGCCATGGGGTACTCCTGGGGTTCTCAAGCGGTCTTGTTAACGCGCATTCTAGCAAATTACCGGATTTTCCGCTTGCATTCTGGAAAAAGCAGTGCTTGGCTTTCCCCATCCTTGCGACAGGCAAGGGACGGGCTTGACAACCCGGTAGTTACTGGCGCACCCCGCGCCCTCCATTCGGAAGCTAGGCGCTTTTTTTACGCCCAAATTCCAGCTTTATCTTGGCGGGATGCGTGGGGACACCTTCGGGTGTGCCGGTTCCAGTACCCGGTTTGTCAACCCCGCGCATTCCGCCACCTTATCTGCTTGACAACAGATCGTGGCGGTTCCAAATTTTGTTACTGGAGCCACACAATGACCATCCCTGCCCGAAATCCGTCCGCCGACCTCACTGGCGGCAACCCCGTCTTCTCTTCCCATTCTTCCTTGGCGTTGAATTGCCTGGACTCGAACCGTCTGGCGGTCGCCGCTTGGCTGGCCCTGTTCCTGCTGGCCGCCCGTCTGGACGCAGCCGACGACCGGCTGGTAGGGGCGGGTTCCAAACCCGCCTCGGTCGCCCACACCGTCCGCCATTTCACCAACACGGGGGTTTGAACATGAACACCCCTAGCCAAAATCCGTCCAACGAACTGACCCCGTTTGAGTTTGAATTCCAATCCCATCCACTGCGTGTGATTGTCGGCGAACACGGCGAGCCGTGGTTTATCACCAAGGATGTCTGCGCCATCCTCGGCTACGCCAATTCAAACAAGTCAATCAAAGACCATTGCAAAATTGAGGAGGTAACGTATCGCTATATCCCTGCCTTATCAAACCGTTACCGGCTGATTGACGAAGGCAACCTCTTCCTGCTCGTCACCAACGCTGACAAGCCGAAGGCCGAGGCGTTCGGGGCGTGGATTTGCGACGTGGTGCTGACCTCCCTCCGCAAGGTGGAACCCAGCCAAACGCCATCCCAAGTGCCATCCACCGGGCTGGCCCCGTTTGAATTCCAATCCAAGAAATTGCGCGTCCAAACCGACGAAAACGGTGATCCGCTTTTCAATGCCAACGACCTTTGCGAATTGCTTGGCTATTCAAATTGCCGTGATGCCATATCTCGCCATGTGGACGAGGGGGATGTCGTGAAACGCGACACCCCTACCACAAGCGGAACCCAGTCCATGAACTGGGTATGCGAACCCGGCATGTGGTCGTTGCTGCTTGCCAGCCATGCGCCCAATGCGAAACCCGTCAAACGCTGGGTCACTTCCGAAGTGCTGCCCTCCATCCGCAAGACCGGATCGTATGCCGCCCAGACCCGCCAGTTGCCGGAACCGTCCGCCAAAGAATCCAGCGTGACCCGGCTGTTGGTGACGATGCGCGACGGGCAGCAGCCGATCACCGAGAAGCTAAGTCCCAACAAGCACGTCCTCAGCCTCAACGACTTCACCGAACTGGCCCGGAAGACGGGATTTCTGGTCATTTCCAAGGAGGAACTCAATCGGCTTTTCGGCAATGGTAACGAAGGTTAAAGCGGACTTACTGAAAACACTTGCCAATCAGGAAATACCATGAACCGCAATATAACCCGCCGCTTGCTGCTGGCCAGCGGCGGCATCGCCGCCCTCGTCAGCCTAGCCGTTGCGTCCGGGGTCAGGGTCAACACCACAGCCAGCGTTCCGAAAGGGCTGTACCGGATCACCGGCGAGGCGGCGCGGAAAGGCTCTTTGGTGCTTGCCTGCCCGCCGCCGGTCGCGGCGGTCGCCGAAGGCAAGCGGCGCGGTTATATTGGGTCCGGGTTCTGCCCTAGCGGCACGGTTCACGTCATCAAGAAAATTGTGGGCATGCCGGGCGACCGCGTGGCGATCACTGGGCAGGGCGTGACCGTCAACGGCGAACGGGTGCCCGGCAGCGCCCCGCGCCAAGCCGACCCGTCCGGCCGCCCCATGCCTTTCGGGACTGCCGAGTACACCCTAGGCGCGTCGCAAGTCTTATTAATGTCCAACTACAGCCCCTCTTATCGTTTGACGGGCGGTACTTCGGGCCGGTGGACGGTTCCAGCATTGTCGGCGTGTTGCGGCCGCTGTTGACCTACCGAACCGCCTTGGGCGGGTGGTCTTGGCGGTAAGTATGGTTTGGCTTTCCCACATAGCGTTTGACTTGGGCATCAAGCTCCTTGCTGTGGTACATGTCGAGGCATTTGAGCAAATCTAAACGCACGTTTTCGCCATGTATTGAATTGTATTTGCGCGCCATATACTGATCGATAATTTGCTCTGTTTTTCCCGTGCTGTTTTCTACGTCATAGTTACCCCATTCGTTCAACGCGCTGGCGGTGTCGGTGGCATCTCCGCTTGCATGTGCATCTGACTTGTAAGCGGTTCCAATACAAGCAGCCAGCATCATGTCTTTGTAGTTTTGTGAATAGGTTCGTGATGCGACTTCTGGTAGATCCACATCTTTCTTATCAGACGCATTAGCCGAACCAATCGATTCGCAAATAACCAGAGCTACCAGCAAGCGAAACAGGTTCATGGCAGACTCCAGAAGTTGGCTCTATCCGTGCGATATGCCGCGCCAGATTCATTGAAGAAGCAGTGATCGTAACAGGTAGTGCCATTCCACAACGTGGCATGACCACGAGCGTCAACCCAACCCGATACCTCAAACAGCACAACACCCTTTTTGCCCACAAGCTGATCGCCTCCACCATGTGGCGGGTAAGGTACGATAAGATCAGGCTTGCCCCATCGTTGCGTGAGGAAACCTATAACATCGTCTATCCGATGAAAATACCATCGCTTGTCTGCCCCAGATACAGTCTGTCCGGGTATGTCCGGGACAAGAACGCTTGACTGGTTAAGAATGTAGCTCATCCGAACCGCGCATGTGTTTTTCCACGGTTTCTTTGACGAAACTATGTTAATGGCAACATTACCACCAATCACTTCTGCAACTTTTGTCCCAGGATTAGCCGGGTCATAGATTCGGCGCGAAGCCGCCCACGCAACGTCAAACAGGGGTCTTGTCATGCTTATTGTCCGAGTAGTTGACATAATTTTTGTTCAAATAGGCTTGTCAGAAATACCATACACTTTTGCGGTAACGCCAAGGGCCACTAGTCTTGAAAATGGCAATTATGGCAAAATTTTTTACCCCAGAAGGAAAGTTAATCTCTGGTTTTCCCTTTGACAGGAGAAATGAAAAAGCGCAGCAAACCCAATCTCCATACGAGAGCGAAATCACCTCGATTGTGGCAAATTCTTTAGTACCAAATCAGCGACTTGTTCGACTGTTCCGATGTGAGACCATTCATCTTGGGTTGATTCAATCCTGAAATGCTTTTCAACTTGCATAGCGACCATCGAGAGGTCGTCCCCATTAATATGAAGGTCCAGTACGCAGTGCGCGGTTGGTAAAACCTTATCTTTCTCTATCCATCCAACCACACCGACAAGAATGTCAGTGATTGCTGCAATGACTTCATCTTTTGAAAGTTTATTTTCCATTTTGCGCATCATATGCACACAAGCCGATGCTCACCACATCGAAGACAGCCAGCCCAAGCGCAACAAATGGCATGGCTCGCCCAATGATGCCGAATACACGAATAGTGCCAAAGGTAGCCTTCGCCAGTCGTGCGGCGGATGATTTCGCGGGAAGCCTTGTCAGCGGGAAAAAGCTTGTTCCTATGTGGCTGATAATATTTGTATTTCGGCTTGAACCTTCCCAAACACGATAACCAAGCGTCACCTTGTCAATCGGAATGCTCGCGGTACCGGCAAATACTGCAAATGCGGTGAGTCCATAATGTTCCTTCGTGCATTCCCATAAATTTTCAAGAGTGGTATCGGGTATTTTGATATTAGGTGTCGAGAGTTTTACAAACTCATACCCATTATGACGCGGCTGTTTACTGCTATTGGAGGGGAGTGCGATAGCACCACTATAGTTTGACGAAAATTCAAAATCATTGGCAAGGGCAATCGGATTGGGGGCAAACGTCAGACCGTTGCTGTTTAACTCCGATGTACCGCGAAATATTGCTTGTTGCAATGATAACTCTGGCATTGTTTTTCCTTGTCCGTACAAATGATTTTGACTGTTTGTGTTCATATTTAGAACAATCTAGGCTTTAACTCGTCGGCGGCAACCTACGCTTTTTCACCACGATAACCGGCCCGGAGGGTTTTGGCGGCTCCACTGGAGCGGCTTTTGGCATGGCGGGCGGTGTGGGCTTTGGCTTGGATGGCGGCGCGGGCGGCTTGGTCTTTGGGGGTTCCGCCTGTTCCGCTTTCTTCTTTTTGGCTTCGGCTTGCCTTGCCTCTTCGATTTGCACGGCTTCGCGCTTGGCTTTGGCTTTCTCCGCCAGATGGGTTTGCAATGTATGCAATTGTTCCGCCGCCAAGTTTGCCGCCTCCTCCGACACCGTGCCGACGATGCCTTCCAGTCCGTGGCGGTCGGCACCGGCTGTCAGTGCCGCGAGATACTGGGGACGGAAGCACCAACTGCGCAAGACGCGCCCGATTAGCTCGTCTGTGACCTTGGGCATTGCCGCCAGCAGGGTCTTCCTGATACCAATGGCTAAAGGCACCGGCTTCCCTTCGTTGAACAGGGCTGGCCAACGTTCCACCAGTTCGGCGCGGATACGGCGGGTTGTGTCGAGTTTGCTTTCAGTCATTTTTCAACAACCGTTCAGGCGAGTAGTCATAATTGTTGTTCATATAGGCTTCCTCAAGAACTTTTGTATCCCACAGATGTATTCTGGCAGCTAGTTCTAACATTCCCAAAGAGATTGGTATAGGATTTTTGGCTTTTCTGAATCGGGGAAGTAACCATAACCCTTCAGATGGGAAATAGCGTGAGAAGTCAAAGTCTCCTTCAGCGATGCCAAATGTGCTGAAATATTTCATAAGCAAATCATCAGCATCTTCTTCAGCTATTCTAAGGTCAGAAAGCAGTTCTGTTTGGCGTAAAAGATTACCTTTACGAGGAGGAGGAACTTCCTGTTTGACAAACTCTTTCACTTGTTCAAATAGAATTCCGTGCAAGTGAGTCATGTCAATGGCAACCGGTCTTCTGGCTTCACTATCAAATTGTAAGCAACAACCGTGTTCTTAATGATTTGAATAACATCGTAGCCGAGGATTATCCATCCAACGATTGGTACTGCTCGTCCCACAAAAGCCCCGAGATTTTTCGTCAAAGCGATTTTTAGCGAGAGGGGCGTCGCGCCCGTAATTATCGGCAAACGATACTTTAAGTCATAGTTTAGAAGTCGCCTAGCTGTTATCGACGCAATTGATGTGCCTTTTGTGGCACCTCTAAATTTTGTGCGGGTAGGGATGATGGGTTGCCCAGCTAAAACCGCAAACGCGGCGGCTATGTCTTTTTCCCCGAGTTGTTCCAATGTCTTATCAACAGCCACCCAGAAAAACAGTTGCTCGCAGGTTAAGTCCGTCAGGTCATTGTAGTGATACAGATTTGTCATCGTTGACCGCCCATCAGCTTGCGGGAAAGCTCACCGATCACTTCCCTGTTCCGCCGTTCCGTTTCCTCAGCGCTTTTGATAAGTTCGTCTTGTTGCTCTTGGGTCATTGCCTCCATCAACTGCACCATGG
>Ga0118677_10004179_pt1 | contig 26577 bp, 27 predicted proteins | sample AliMusrvi5mmetaG_FD_86154 | JGI IMG/M metagenome (GOLD analysis project Ga0118677, IMG submission 86154) | reverse complement strand
CCCAGTAACCGATGCGGCAGGAACCCGGTAAGCCAGGCCTGCCGCCTTCTCTCGCCATCGCTCGTCGCCGTTCTCTTGCGCTGCCCCCCGCCCGAAGGTCATGCCTAACTCGGACGCTTACGAAGGAACCGCTTCCACGGGCAAGAGTGGCGAGAACCTAATCCCCAATGACACAGACGAACGAATGATCTTCGCCCGCCGCATCGTGGCCCAACGATGCCTATACGGTGTGGACAAGAACCCGCTTGCTGCGGAAATGGCAAAGCTGTCGCTGTGGCTGTTGACGCTGCAAAAGGACAAACCGTTTACCTTTCTCGATCATGCGATCCGTTCGGGCGATTCGTTGGTGGGCATTGCCAACACGCATCAGTTGACCAGCTTCTCGCTTGATGGCGAGGGGATCGACATGCCCATGTTCACCGATGCCATCAAATCTGCCTTGCAGGAAGTACGGCTGGTGCGTCGGCAACTTTCCGAGTTGCCTGACAATTCAGCGGACGATGTGCAGAAGAAAGCCCTGATGCTGCGCAATGCTGAAGAACAGACAAAGCGGCTGACCTATGCGGCCAACTGCCTCTTAGTTGCCTCTTGGGAATCGACCTCCGAAACCGACCGTGAAGAGCGTGTGAAACAAGCCCTCTTACAAGTAGAGAACAGTTTCAACGATTTGGCCGTTGAGCAAATTGAGGCCGAGGATCGGAAACAGTTGCAAAAGGCGGGATGCCCGAAGCCGTTCCATTGGCCCCTTGAGTTTCCTGAAGTATTTATGGATCGCGGCGGGTTTGATGGCATTGTGGGCAATCCGCCGTTTATCGGCGGTGCAAGGGTATCGGCGGTTCTGGGTGATGATTACCTTGCCTTTATCCTGCGAGCCTACTCTCGTACATCTGGAAACGGAGATTTAGTCGCCTTCTTCGTCCGCCGTGGCGCACAATTGCTGCGGTCATGTGGGTTGCTGGGAGTCATTACAACCAACTCCATAGCGCAGGGTACTACTCGGGAGGGCAGTCTCGACTATCTAGCGGAGAGCGGTTACTCCATCCCTCGGGCCATAAAATCCACACAATGGCCTGGGGCAGCAAATGTGTATGTGAGCATCATTCATCTTTTCAGAGGAGGCTGGGAAGGAGATCGTTATTTGGACGACCAGTGTGTTGCCTCGATATCGCCCTATTTAGATCATGAAGAACAACCGTTCGTGCCTGCCAGAATACCGTCCAATCTGAAGACCGTATTTCGCGGATCAACCATCAGCGGCGAGGGTTTCATACTCAATTGCGACGAGGTTGCACAAATACGTGCTGCCGAACCGAGATGCAGTGAGGTAATAAAACCCTTCCTGACGGGGCAGGATGTGAACCAAAACCCGCGTCAATCCTCGAAGCGATATGCGATTGATTTGGGCAACCTAAATGAAGAGTCCGCACGGAAATATGGCCCTTGTTGGGATCGACTATACAACACTGTACGGTTGCAGCGTGTAGGTAACAAGATAAAGCAGCGAGTCGAATTGTGGTGGCAATATATTGGGCGACAGGAAGCTCTTTACGCCGCCATTGCGGAATTTGAGCGTGTCTTGGTGTGCGGTCAAGTGTCCAAGTATTGGGCAGTATCGTGGGTGCAGAATGGGCAGGTCTTTGCAGATAAGGTCGTCGTCTTTGCCCTAAATAACGATGCCCACTTCTCCATCCTGAACTCCTGTTTTCATACTGAATGGGCTGAAAAGACCTCGTCGCGTTTGAAGGAAGACCCCAACTACAATCTAGCTGCAACTTTCGAGACATTTCCAAGACCGACAGAAAATAGTACGCTCACGACTGTCGGAAAAACATACGATCACCTGCGGTGCGGAATCATGCTGGACCGCGACATTGGCCTTACAAGCACCTACAATCTATTCCATGATACGAAAGAGGCTTCGCGGGACATTCAGAAGCTCCGCGATCTTCATGTCGAGATGGACAAGGCTGTAGCCGCTGCCTATGGCTGGTCCGACCTCGACCTCGGCCACGGATTCCACGAAACCAAGCAGGGCTTGCGGTTCACGATCAGCGAAGCGGCCCGCCGCGAAGTTCTCGCCCGCCTACTCAGACTAAATCATAAAAGATATGCCGAAGAGGTCAAACAGGGATTGCATAACAAGAAGAAGGGTGGCGGCAAGAATGGCGGCAAGAACAAGTCGGCAGAGGGGCCAACTCTTTTCTAACCTCGGCACGGAAAGATCAAGATGAGCAGCATTCTTCCAGCAAAACCCACAGCAAGAGAACTCCGTGCCAAGTTGGAAGAGATGGTCGTCAACGACCTTCTCGGGCCTGCGGGCGGCGAGGCCGAGGAACTTGTCGAACGGAATGTCCGCGATAGGTACTTGGTCGGTGTTCTGTCCCCAAAGCGAAAAGCTGGCGATCAAGGTCAACAAGGAGGAGAAGTCGAAGAAGACACGCCATTGATCCCCGATGAACTTTCGGAGGGCGGGGTTGATTCCTCTGACGACGGCGTAACGGACTTGGGCGTTCCCGTTCCCCGTGCGCACATGCCCTCGTCGTTCGGCTTGACGTTCTGCGTGTCTGCCGAGACTGCCAAGATCAAGGTGTTCGTTCATTGGGGCCAATACCTGCGTGAACGCAAGGAGGATGAGATTGACGACAAGACGGGCAGGGCCAAGCTGATCTGGAAACGGCATCCACGCGGCGGCATGATCGAACTGACGCTCAAGAATGGACCGATCAAACCCACGGCCCCCGACGCGGAATGCGAAGAGGTCTATGTTCAAGGCATCGCCCGCAAGAAGGACACCCACTGGATCGTGACGCTCTTTTTAGTCAATGGACAGGAAGAGCCCAAGCAAAAGAAGGACGAAACCTTCCTCTTTCAGCCCGAGATTGCTGTTAAAGCGGTCGATGGTGCCGCCATCTTTGAGAAGAAATCCCTGAGCCGCGATCTTACTGACGACCTGGAACGGGCAACGATGGAAATGCTCTATCGTCGTCAGATCGAATTTGTCGTTGGGCATGGCGTGGGCGTCAACGCGGAAGTCTCCAAGGAAGTGCCTGAGAGGGCCACGCTAGTACGAACCAAGGTTGTTCCAACCCACGAAGTTCCCATTACCACGCCTCCTACCGCCGCCGACGCCGAACAAAATCCTGCCTTTGCTCTACTCGACGGCCTTGTTCTCGACATGAAGGAACTGGCCGAGGCATCGGCCAAGCAAGTTAGCAGCAGATTGCAACCGCTGCTGACGGCCTACAAAGCCTGGATCGACGCTGAAGAGGCAAAGATCAACGACCCTGCGGAAGGATTGGCTCAATACGAAGAGGCCGCGAAGACTGCCATCGCCAAGTGCCGCAAGACCTATCAGCGGATCGAGGCGGGCCTGAAGCTGATCGAGCAGGATAAACAGGCGGCAGATGCCTTTGCTTTTATGAATCGGGCGATGTGGCTGCAACGCACGCGGAGCATCTATTCTGAACTTGTGCGGCGTGGCAATCAGCCCAATTTCGACAAAGATATCGACAGGCTCGAAAACCGCCGCTGGTATCCGTTCCAGATCGCGTTCGTCTTGCTGAACCTCCCCGCCGTCACCAAACTCGACCATCCCGACCGCAGCGAGAGTCCCGAGGCCCTGGCCGACTTGCTGTTCTTCCCCACTGGCGGCGGCAAGACCGAAGCGTATTTGGGCCTGACGGCCTACGTCATGGGCCTACGAAGACTCCAAGGCACCGTGGCGGGGCGAAGTGGAGAAAATGGCATCGCGGTCTTGATGCGGTACACGCTACGGCTACTCACGATTCAGCAATTCCAGCGGGCCAGCGCGTTGATGTGCGCTTGCGAAATGATCCGCCGTGGTGCATTGGAGAAAGGCGACAACCGTTGGGGCCTGACTCCATTCCGAATCGGCCTGTGGGTTGGGAGAAGAACCACGCCCAACAAGACCGACGACAGCGTTGAGGCCATCCAGCAGTTGCGTGGCAACCAGTTTGCGGGTACGGGCATGGGTTCGCCGTACCAATTGACGAATTGCCCCTGGTGCGGAAGCCGCATTGAGCCAGGGCGACACTTGGACGCGAAACCCTATACGCAAGGGCCATGCCGAACGTGGATTTACTGCGGCGATATGTCGGGCATTTGTCCCTTCAGCCGCCGCTTGGCCCCTGACGAGGGCCTGCCCGTCATGGTTGTGGACGAGGAGATTTATCGGCGGCTACCGACGCTGCTCATCGCTACCGTGGACAAGTTCGCCCAAATGCCCTGGAATGGGGCGGTGCAGATGCTCTTCGGACAGGTCAATGGTCTCTGTTCCCGCCACGGTTTCCGATCCCCCGAGATTCAGGACAGCGATTCCCACCCCAAGACCAAGACGGGCCTGCCGTCCGCTACGACTCAACCGCACGGCCCCCTGCGCCCGCCTGACCTTATTATTCAGGACGAATTGCATCTTATCAGCGGGCCACTTGGCACATTGGTAGGACTTTATGAAACGGCCATCGACAAACTCTGCACCTGGGAAGTAAACGGCAAGAAGGTTCGGCCCAAGGTGATCGCTTCGACAGCCACGATCCGCAACGCCGCCGTCCAGGTTCACAAGCTGTTTCTGCGGAAGGTGAACATTTTCCCCGCACATGGCCTCGAAATAAAGGACAACTTCTTCTCTCTCCAAAGGGAGCCGAGCGAGAAGTATCCTGGCCGTCAATACATGGGCATCTGCGCTCCTGGTCGGCGTGTCAAAGCCGCCCTCATTCGTGTCTATGTGGCCCAACTATGTGCCGCACAAGCCATCTATGAGCAATATGGGGCCGACGCCGATCCGTGGATGACGTTGGTTGGCTACTTCAACTCCATGCGGGAATTAGGCGGTGTGCGGCGGCTGGTCTTCGATGACGTAACCACGCGGGCCAAGAAGATGGATCGGCGTGGCCTTGCCAAGCGGCTCTTGGGTGCCGATTCCCTTGAAGAATTGACTTCCCGTATGCGGTCGGAGCAAATTCCCGAGATTCTGGACCGTTTGGAGGCCGTCTTTGATCCTGAAATTGAGGCCAAACGCAAGGAATTGCTCAAAAAGCGGGAGTTCAGCAAGGCCCCCAAGAAGCCGATCAGCCTGCTATTAGCAACGAACATGGTTTCCGTGGGTGTCGATGTGAAGCGTCTGGGCCTAATGGTGGTTTGCAGTCAACCCAAAACGACAGCAGAGTACATTCAGGCCACCAGTCGTGTAGGCCGTAGCAAGCCAGGGCTTGTCTGTACCGTGTTCAATTGGGCGCGGCCACGGGATATGTCCCACTACGAGACTTTCGAGCATTACCACAGCACGTTTTACAAGCATGTCGAGGCCCTTTCCGTCACGCCATTCTCGCCTGGGGCCTTGCAGCGAGGCTTGGCGGGCCTTTTGGTTTCATTGGTGCGGCTGCGGGGAATCGAGTTCAATGCCAACGATCAGGCCGTGATGTTCCAAGCCGACCATCCCTATGTCTTGGAAGCCATTGAGATCATCGCTCGTCGGGCTGGTTTGGTCGGTGACGGCCCTGAAGTGGCCGACTTCGTGCGGGCCGAACTGCAAAGCAAGGTCGATCTATGGAAGGCCGAGGCCGAAAACAGGACGGGTGGCCGAATGCTGGCCTATGATACGCCACGCGGCGAAGGAAAGGCGGGGCAAAAGGGAACAACGGTCGAACTTTTGCACAGACCAGGGCTTGAACGCTGGGAAGCGTTCACCTGTCTGAATTCACTCCGCGAAGTCGAACCCACGGTGAAACTCATCGTGGATGATGGCGGTTTGGACGACGTGACCGACGAAGTAGCATCCGTTCCCACAGCCACCATTGAGGACGGGGAGGCAGGAGAATGAGCAGCAGCACGATCAAGAAATCCGAGGTTGGTGAAATCAGGCCGAGCCAGTTGTTGCTCACCTTTGGGGTAGGGTCCATCGTGGACTTGCCCAATATGTCGGTCATGGTGATGGGCTTAGATGATTGGCCCATTCGCCACGCCACAGAAGTCGGGGAAGAACGGCTTCTACGGAGCGTCAAGAACTCCTTGGGACCGCAAGTTCAAAAGCTAATGACGCCGCCACGCGGGGAAGAGAATTCGAGTTCCGCTGCCAATTGGTTCGATGAATCGCACCAGATCGGTGTTCCCGTGGCCCCGTTTCCAAGGTGGATGGTTTGCCCACGCTGCCGCCTCCTGGCCCCCGTTAGTTCTGGGCTGTTTGAACCCAAGGTTGTGGCCTATCGCGCAGACAAGGCGTGCTATGTCCATGATTGTTCAACACAGGCCAAGGCCGCTACGGTCGTTCCCGCTCGTTTCTTGACGGCCTGCTCCAAGGGGCATTTGGATGATTTCCCTTGGCTGGATTTCGTGCATCGCGGCAAGAACGACTGCAATGGCCCGCTACGGATGTGTGCGATGGCTGTGGTGCTGTGCGCCGCATGGCCGAAGCATTCGGCCAGGACAATCAGGCCAATTTGCCCGCGTGCCGTGGTCGGCATCCCCATCTTCGCGTGTACGATTCGGCGGGCTGCAAAGAGGAACACATGACGGCGATCCTTCAGGGCGCGTCGAATTCCTGGTTCCCAATTATGCTCTCTGCCCTTTCCGTGCCGCAGGCGACGGACAAGTTAGGCCAGCTTGTTTCCGAGAATTGGGTCATGCTCGACAAGGTTACTAGCCTGGATCGGCTCCAACTGCTCCGTGAAATCGGCCAACTGAAAGAATTCGCCAAGTTCACCGACAACGAAGTTTGGGCGGCGATCCAAAAGCAGCGTAGCGGCGATAACGAGGTACAAGAGGCATCCGACCTGAAGAGTCCCGAATGGGAGGTCTTTTCCAATCCGAACCCTGCGCTCAACAGCAAGGACTTCAGACTCAAGGTGGTCGCTCCCCCTGACGGCTACACGGGATTCTTCGACAAAATCGTGCTGGCCGAAAAGTTGAGGGAGGTTCGGGCATTGATCGGATTCACCCGTCTCGAATCAGCGGGAGATTTCGACACACCGCAGGAATTGCCGCCCGATCAGCGTGCGCCTTTGTCGCGGAAGACCCCGACTTGGGTTCCCGCATCGGAGATCAGGGGCGAGGGAATCTTCTTCCACTTTTCGGAAAAGGCCCTGAAGAAATGGGAAGGAGAACACGGTGCCTATTTTGACGAGTTCTACAAGGCCCACAGGCGATGGCGGGAAGCAAGGAAACTGAAGCCTGAAGTCGGCTATCCTGGGATTCGTTTTGTTCTCCTCCACACCTTCGCCCATGCCGTGATCCGACAGCTTTCTGTTGAGTGTGGTTACACTACGGCCTCGATACGGGAACGGATTTACTGCAACAGCCCTGACGACGATAAGCCAATGGCGGGCGTGCTGATCTACACGGCTGCGCCCGACAGTGAGGGAACGCTTGGGGGCCTTTGTGCCTTGGGCCGTCCTGATCGTTTGGGCAATCACCTGGATGATGCCTTAGATATGACGCGAATGTGTGCCTCGGACCCGTTGTGCGCCGAACACCGTTCATCATCGGAGGGGACGACACTGCACGGGGCCGCGTGCCACGCCTGTACGTTCCTGCCCGAAACATCGTGCGAACGCGGGAACAAGTATTTAGACCGTTCTGTCTTGGTTGAGACCTTGGATCGAACCGATTTGGCATTCTTCAAATGAGCGAATCGCAACTTTTCGAGATGGCGATTGAACTGGCGGCTCGTCTGCCAGCGGAAGTCCTCGATATTGTCGCTCGGGCCGTTGAGGAATCGCCGTCTGCCTGTTCCGCTGCTGCCCGAACGCGAGTCTCGCAAGACGTTCCCCATCCCTACTATCGGGACATTGCCAACGACTTCCTTGACCGATGGCGGGGATTATTGCCCGATCTTCCGTCAGTTCAAGCCGCGATGATCCTGCGTGTTGCGGGGTTGGCCGAAAAAGCCCATCGGAAGAAGCAATCCGTCGAATTGGTCTGGACAGGGCCAGTAGCAGATGCGGGGCCATTTCGCCGTACCGAACAGGCGATCCTTCAAGTCTTGGATTCGGCCCAGCAGCGGATTACCTTGGTCAGCTACGCCGTTTACAAGATTCCGCGTATTGCACAGGCTCTTGTTAGTGCCGCCCGTCGCGGCGTGCAGATCAAGGTAGTTGTGGAGACCCCCAATCGCATCGAGGGCCAGGGTGAATACGACACAATCCAAGCCCTTGGTGCCGACGTAGGTGCATGTGCCGCAGTCTATTTCTGGCCCGAGGAGAAGCGGGCCGTGGCCGAAGGCGGCAAAGTCGGCATCCTGCACGTCAAGTGTGCCGTGGCCGATGGCCGTTGCCTATTCCTGTCAAGTGCGAATCTGACGGCCCACGCCTTCAGCATCAACATGGAACTTGGAATGCTGGTCACGGGCGGGCCGCTGCCGCAGCAGGTTGAAGCACAATTTGATGCGCTGATTGGAAATGGAATGTTGTTGAGGGTATAGGAGGCATGGCGAAAAAGAAAAGTCAGCAACGGCCCGCAGCAACGACGAGGGCGAGCAAGGTATCTGCAAACGAGGCCCAATCACAACAGACGTGGACAATCTTCACTCCTCATCCCATGAAAGTGACTTTGAAGGTCGTTACGAGGCACCCCGACAACTGCGGCACGCTGTTTGAAATTCTGGTATATGCGTGCGATCAGCAGGCGTTTGTCGCAGCCGTAACCGCCAAAGCGGAGAGACAACTCTTTTCGCCCACCTCATGGCCGCCCCTCGGATACGCTACGGAACAAGAGTTGGACGACATGCGTAAGCAAATGCTAGACAGAACTGTGGCAGCGCAAATGAAGTGCATTCCGTACAACGAGCTAGTCGGCTGCATTCAAGTGGTTACGGTCGGCACGAAACTTCGCGCCAAGTATTCGTTCACGGACAAGACACGAATCATAATTGGGTCCGAGATCAAAGGGACCATTAGGTTACAGCGGCCTCCTTTATGCGAGAAGGATTATGGTCGTTCCACTCTCACATCAAAGCAAATCTTTCAGAATTTCCGAGCGATGATGGGAGGCGCGGCAAGACGTAATCATCATCTTCGTCGGAGGTACATTGATTTCCGCGCGTTCGATAAGTGCGGTCCATTCGTGGATTGGCGCATGGCACTTGAGTTGTGACTCGGTGACTGCTGGCTATGACGAAACAGAAGAGCGATATGACCACCCAACCCCTCCTCACCCACCGCATTCGCCGCCACGCCGAGGGCGACGACGAATCAACCCTTGTTCGCCAATGGCGGCTATTGGAACTGCTGTCTTCCGCCTTCAAGGGCCTCACGATCAAGGAATTGGTCGTGCATTCGGGCGTGAGCGAAAAGACGGTGAGACGCGATCTGGCCCTCTTGAAAAAGGTCGGGTTCGACGTGGTGGAGACCGTGCAGGACTATGGCCGCAAGCTGTTTCGGATTCGCCACTCGTCTGAAGTCACGGAAGGGGTGGACGCAAGGCAAGGACAGTACCGCTTGATTTGCGATGTTTTGCAGCAGTTGCACGACCAAGCCCAGGCCCTTGGGGATGTGCTTCTGGCCGCCGACCTGGAAGGGGTGCAGTTGCGGGTACGGCAAAGGTGCAGGAAGCCAAAGCCGCGATAGACCCCAGGCGATTGAATACGGAGGCAAATAATGGCAGATGATAAGGCAGATCGGCGAGATACGCCAAGCGAGGCCGACATTCTCAATGCGGTCAAGAAGAGTGGCTACGTCTTGGACCAAGAGGTAGGCACCGTTCTCGAAGACCTGGGGTATGGTGTCCAGACAAGTTGGCCGTTCCAAGACCCCGACCTTGGCGAATCACGGGAACTGGATGTATTTGCCCACCGTGAAGTACAGACGACGGGCAAGATTCGTGTCTACATGGAGTTGCTCTGCGAGTGCAAGAGCGGCGAGGACAAGCCGTTCGTATTTCTGTCGCGGCGTAGAAGCGTCACTGACGAGGCCATTGCTCCCGAGCAATTTGTATTCCCGTGTAGAAGGTATGGACAGCAGGTAGACGGCGGGATGGCGGAGGTTACAGGGTTTGAGTATTTGGAACTGGCGCAGCACCACTACTGGTTCACGAAGGATACCAAGGTCGTCCAATTAGCGAAGATCGTCAGAAACAAGGACCATTGGGAAGCCCAGCACGACGGCATCTATAATGCGCTATTGCTGCCGCTGGCGAAGGCACTCACGCACCGCATCGAGGAAAACCGAAAGTTCACCAGTATGATTAACCTGTGTTTCCCTATCGTTGTCCTCAAGTCGCCAATTTACGAGATCGACACCCGTGCCGTGCCTTTGGTGGCGAAGCGCGTTCCCTATGTCTCGTTCTATCGGCGACTCGCTTCCAAGACGGTAAAGGGGCATTTCATCGTTGACTTCGTGACGCTTGACAGCCTTGCGGACCTTGTATCGCATACCATCACTCCATTTGTCGAGAAGGTTGTTTCGCTGGCCGAAGCCAATCCTGCACGTTTGCTGCCACAATCATTGCGAGCCAAGCCATGAGAGCCTTATCCATCCGTCAACCCCACGCTGAAGCCATTATGCGTGGCGTCAAGAAGATCGAGTATCGTTCCAGACTTACCAAGATTCGGGAGCGAATCTACATCTACGCCGCCCTCGGTCGATTCACTCCCGAGACGGAGGCTGAGATGATGGCGGGCTACAAGATCAAGGACGTGGCCTGCGACGACCTTCCCCGTGGCGTTCTGATCGGCACGGTCGAACTCTTCGATTGCGCGGGCGACGAGGGCGAATACGAGTGGTACGTCCGCAAGCCCGAACGCGCGAAGAAGCTGCTGAAGCCGACAAGAAGGCCACAGCCAGCGTGGTTCAATCCGTTTTAATTACAACGTACTTGAAAGGATGAAATAATGAGCGAGATCAGAGGCACACTTTCGTCCGAAGAACTGGTACGACTCATAAACATGGCGGGAGAGAACGGCGACATAGACGCCAAGGGGCCAGTTTCGTGGGATAATGCCGACGAGTCAGCGGGACTTGCCAAAGACATAGCAGCCTTTGCCAATTCTCGTAATGGCGGCATCCTTGTCATTGGAAAGGAAGAAACGGGAGGAGCATTCACCCTGGTTGGTGTGACCGAAGAACAAGCCGCAACCTTCGAGACAACGAAGGTGGCGCAATGGGTGAACAGCAGGTTCTCGCCGCCGATCCGACTGGTGTGTTATCGGCAGGAGGTCGATGGAAAGCAGTTTGTTGTGATCGAGGTATTAGAATTCGATGATGTACCTGCGATTTGTATAAAGTCCTACCAAAGTCAGCAGAAGCGGGACCACCTGCTGAGAGAGAAGACGATCTATGTGCGAAATGCGAACGCTGCATCGGTTCCTGTGGGAACGGTCGAGGAACTGCGGGCCTTAATTGGACTAGCCACAAAGAAGAAGTCTGATGAAATGCTCGGGCTTTTCCACGCAATGTTGCAGGGTCGCCCGCTCCTGCCGCCCCTAACCGACGAGAAACACTTCGAGGATGAAGTTGCAACGGTCGGGACCGCTCTCCGCGCAGGCACAGAAGAAGGCCAGGGGGCGTGGTTCTTTGCCTTTCATCCAGCCATTTATGACGCCGCGCGTTGGAGTGAGCGAAATCAACTTGAAGAGATTGTTCGTAGACATTCGTTTCGGATTGTGCAAGAGTTCCCCCCATGTTACTTAGGCACGCACGGACGAGATTGGGGAATCGCCAACGACTACTATGGTCAAGCGTGGGCTTTGACTCGATCTGGACTGTTCGCGTCTCGCGTTCCTTTTCGGGAAAACCGAATCGAGAGACCAATCCGCCCGTACCTCGAAATGCCCACGTATGATAGCCAGAAGTTGACGCTTGATCCTGGCAAGTGGATAGAGTACGGGATGAGCCTGCGTTCAATTTGTGAACCATTCCTCTTCATGTCTCGAATGGCAAGCGAATACGACTTGAACGAGACGGTTGAGTATCAAATCGTGGCGGGGCCGCTGGAAGGGCGAAGATTTGTTATTTATGAGAGTGGCATGGATTGGTATGAGCTTCCGTGCCCCTTCGGTCCAGCCGATCCTTGTCGGGAGCACTTCTATCGGCGGCAATCGTCGTTGTCCGTTGCGGAGTTGCGTGCCGATTGGAAAGGCGAGTGTGTGATCGCCATGACGGATTTCTTGGGACTTTTCCCTGGCGGTCGCATTGCCGAAGACACGCTGTTTCGATGGATTGAGGACTTTCTCACGCGCAACACTGGAATGCAGTCTCAGATGCGGAGGATATGAACCCGCTGTGGCTAGAGGAGGCAGGTTGATGCCTGCCACGACTGACGTGGAGTGAACTACCATGAGATATTGTCTCTTGCCTGCCGCCCTGATCCTCTTCCTCCTCGTCCCCGCTTGTCGGGCACAGGATGCCCCACAAGGCCAGCAGGCCCAAACCCTGCCGCCAATCGAGGTTTATTTCAGCCCGCGTGGGGGCTGTACCGAGGCCGTGGTCAAGGAACTGGCCGCCGCGAAGTCCACGGTCCTCGTCCAAGCCTACAGTTTCACGTCGGCCCCGATTGCCAAAGCCTTGGTCGATGCCCACAAGCGGGGCGTGAAGGTGGAAGTCATTTTGGACAAGTCCCAAAAGGGCGAGAAATACACGTCGGCGGATTTCGTTCTCCACGCAGGGATTCGGACGCTGATCGACGCCAAGCACCCGATTGCCCACAACAAAATCATGGTAATCGACTCGGTAACGGTCATTACGGGCAGTTTCAATTTCACCAAGGCGGCGGAAGAGGGCAACGCCGAGAACCTCTTAGTGATCCGCAGCCCCGACCTCGCGGCCAAGTACACGGCCAATTGGAAAGTCCACGAAGAGCATTCCGATCCGTATGTGGAAAAGGAAAAGGGCTATTCGGAGACGCACCATGCCGCTGCCACCAACGATGTTTCAGAAGGCTATTTGGCTTCCAAGAATTCGCAGGTCTTCCACAAGGCGGGCTGCAAGGGGGCGGCGAAGATTTCAGAGAAGAACCTCGTCAGGTACGCCACACGGGACGAGGCGATTGCGGCGGGCAGACACCCTTGCCACGAATGTAATCCGTAGGGAGAAGTCTTTCATGTTCGCATTCCTAATTGATACTTGTGTCTGGCTGGACCTTGCCAAAGACCCCCGCCAGCAGACCCTTCTCAGCGTATTAGAGGAGTTGGTCAAGCTGAAAGAAGTCTCGCTCCTGGTTCCAAGGATTGTCTTGGACGAGTTTCATCGCAACAAGTCGCGGGTTGTCGAGGAAAGTTGTCGGAGCGTGTCCAGCGTCTTTAAGCGGGTGAAAGAACTGGTCGAAAAGTTTGGCGACTCTAAGAAAAAGGCAGCGGCATTAGAGCAACTGAACGACGTGGACCATAAAATACCGTTGCTGGGAGAATCGGCGGTTGGTTCTGTTGCCCGCATCGAGGCATTGTTCGGCGGCGCGACGATTATCGAAGCTACCGATGAGGTGAAACTGCGCGCCGCGCAAAGGGCCATTGAGGGCAAAGCCCCGTTTCACCGACAACGAAACGAGATGGGGGATGCCATAATCATCGAAACCTATGGTCAATGCGTCCAGAGCAAGGACTTTCGTGGGCATCGTCTGGCTCTCGTCACGCATAACAAGGGAGATTTCAGCGATCCCACGGGGAACGACAAGACACCCCACCCTGATATAGCCAGCTATTTCTCCAAGCGGAAGTCTCAGTATTTCATTTCGCTCGCGGAGGCGATTAAGAAGCTCAATCCCGATCTGGTGTCAGACCTCATGCTGGAACAGGAATGGAATCAAGAGCCTCGTCCGCTGTCGGAAATTCTCGATGCTTTGGAGGAGTTGCTCGACAAGGTGTGGTACAATCGCCACAAGGTATTCGAGGCCGAGGTTCTCAGCGGGCAACGAAAGATCGTTGAAAAGGAGACATTTCCCGTCAAGGACCACAGAACAAGACCCGTGCAGCGGGATGTTTGGGCTGGGGCGCGCAAAGCCGCCAAGCGAGTTGAGCAGAAATACGGCAAGAAGAACCTCGGCCCGTGGAGTGATTTCGAGTGGGGGATGCTGAACGGAAAGTTCTCTGCGCTTCGTTGGGTGTTGGGCGAGGAGTGGGACATGCTGGATACGTGACGGAGATGCTTCGTGAAAACCCCACCCTCCAAAGACGCTTTTGCCAAGCTCCTGATGGACCGCATCCGTCAGACAGGGGAGAAGGGCAACATCGTCTACGAACTCAAAGAATTCTGCCTGCGCGGGGAAGGCAACAAGTTCGCCGTGTTCCTCACCAATGCCTACACGGAATACTGTGCCGCTGAAGAGAATCGTGGGAAGGTTCTCAAACTCTGGGTGCGGAATTGGTTCGGTGCGTCCAAGGAAATGCCCGAGGACTTTGAGGACGTAAAGTCCGACCTTTTGCCCGTAGTGCGATCGCGTTCGCATTTCGTGGAAGTTGCAGACTGGCCGTATGAAATCTTGGGCGAACATTTCGGCATCGGCATCGTCTACGACCTGCCTGAGTCCATGCGGTCGATTCCGCAAGCCAGCTTCGATGCGTGGGGCGTCACCTTCTACGAGGCTTTGGAAGCCGCAATGGAAAACTTGCTGTCGCTGGAAGCGAAGTTCATTTCAACCGAAGGGGCTTATTTGTCGGCCACGGGCGACAATTACGATGCCTCTCGCCTGCTGCTGAAGGACGCGATTCGTCATTTCCAGGTCAAAGGCGATCCCATCGCCATGATCCCCAATCGGGAGAATCTCATTGTTTCGGGGTCGGAGGACGTTGAGGGCCTCGCGGGGATGGTCAATCTGGCAAAGAAGGCCCTGAAAGAACCGCGTCCCATTTCGGGGATTGCCCTGCGGCTGGACGGCGACGAATGGAAGTCGTGGTTGCCGCCGCCATCCCATCCCTCCTACACGGCGTTTCAGCAGCTTCGACTTAAAGCCCTTGAGCAGGATTATGCCAAACAAACGAAGTTGCTCGACAAAGTGAACATGAAGAATGGCGAAGACGTCCTTGTGGCGAGCTTCGATTGGGTTCGATCTCCCAATCGCAGGGTTTTCAGTTGTGCCACATGGACGGAGGCGAAGGACTCGCTATTGCCCAAGACCGAAGTGGTGATGTTTCTTCGGATCGCTGGGAAGCCTGTGATGGCCGAGTGGGAGAAGGTGGTGAACGCGGCAGGCGACCTCATGGAGACCGTGGACATTTATCCGCCGCGTTTTCGGGTGCGGTCGTTTCCATCTGAAGATCAGTTGGCCGCGATGGGGAACATGCTGAAATGAAAGTGTATTCGCACATTTTGTTGGAGGCAGCAGAATGATACGCCCAAAGGGGATTCCGATTACTTCGTTTGCCCAGGCTTGCAAAATGCGATCCGCACAGAGGCTCAGTGAGGCCGTTAAAAAGCCCGCCATCCTGTCGGTGACTGATCTTCGAGACGGCCTTGAGCCATTGCGGGCTAATCGGCAGGTTTTCGTCCAATTCTGCGGCGACGACGACAAGTGCGTTCAGTTCGCCACCGTAAAACAACTGAAAGGCGCGTTCAAGGAACTTGCTTACCCGCAGAATACGCCCGCGTATCTGCTCCGCAAGGAAAGGAAACAGGCTTTCAACGCTTGGCCGATCATTTGGCAGGGGGTGGTCGGGCAAAAGTACATTCTTGTGGCGTATATTGATCCTGTTCGGTACGGCTTCAAGAGTCGGGCCAAAGCCCTGTTGACCATCGGCCCGCCGACGCCGATGCCCATCGATAGACGCAAAAACGGTTTGTGGATCAATCGTGATCCCAAGTCGCTGCAAGTTCGTTTTGACCCAATTGTGGACGGAGATACTCGTTTGGCTGAAGGCAAGGTACGGAAGCCTTTGGAAACGGTTTCGGCCAGGAAACTAACCTTCAAGTACGGGCATCACTGGCGAGAAGTGCTGCAAAGCTACGTCCAGCCTGCGCCCCGCACCAAGGGACAGCAACAGCAGTTCAACGTGTACACGGCCCTGCCCGACAAGACGCAGTACGATGCCCTGCTCCGACACGTCTTCACGAAGACAGTGGAGGAAATCGTGGACGCTGCCTATGATGCAGTCACGGACCTGGGGAGTGAAATGCAGGAAATCTTCGATAACACGCCTGACTCGCTCCAATACACGGAAGTAGGCATGGCCCGACAGGAGGCGGCCAGCAGTGCGTTGGGAATAGGCGAGAACAAGCCTGAAGTCCCTGCACCGCTCACGGGCCTCGAAGTGTTTCGGTTGCCGATTGCGGCATCGAGTCGCGGGGCGCAGGCGCACGATGCAGCACAGGCGTTGGAAGCGGTAATTGAAGCTGCCGAGGCCCTTTCCAAAACGGAACAGAAAGAGTGCAAGGACTTCCTTGACCAGCTATCGCAGGACGCCGAGGCCATCGAGGAAATTGAATTCCCTGGAATGTTTGGATAGCGCGTTGTTGCCGCAGAACCTTTAGTAACTGAGGAACATCACATGGCGAAAAAGAAAGTTCAGCCGAAGAAGGCAAAGAAAGCATCCGCGCGAAAGGCCGTGCCAAAGAAAAAGACCAAGGCGGTCCCCACAGGCAAGGCGACGGCCACGCTGAAGAAGAAGGCAAAGGTACTCCCCGCCAAGAAGGTGAAGGGCGTGCCGAAGGCCCAACCAAAAAAGAAGGCCACCACAGGGAAGGCTCCCAAGAAGGCCACCCCCACGAAAAAGAAGGCCGCGCCCACGAAAGCCGCGAACAATGCTGAGGGAGTGGCAAAGATAAAGGCCGACATGCTGGCCGCATTTGCCGAGATTGATCGGGTGGGTCTATTGCGAAAGGAGATGCTGGCGTTGACTGTGCCGCAGCTATGCGCCTACTGGCAGCAGTATTACGGCTTACAGCCTGCGGCCAAATCGCTGGCGAGCGAAAGGGGCATCGATTATCTGATTCACGAGCATGTCGAGGAACTCATAGAGGCTGGCACGGATGAAGACCTTACAGAAGAGGACGACGCCCTCAACCTTGACATTGAAGAGGCCCTGGAACGTGTGGAAAGTATCAAGGGTGGAGAAGCCAGCAAGCCAACAACCCAGCCTGATGCCAAGGAGCCAGCAACCCAGCCTGACCTACGGCAGCGGGTGGCCGACCTGCTCAATAAGCTGAATGACGACGCATTGCAATGGTTGCACTTCGAGATGACCGACCCCGATGCCGAGGGAGAAATCACAACTGATGAAGAGGCAGAGGAGGCAATGGAGAACTTTCCGCCCTTGGACCGCCCCGCCTTGGTACAGGAGCTAACGACGATTGCTGTGGATGAGTTTCATCTGGCAGACGATCCCGACCTAGCTAAGTGGCTGACAGACGAGAACAGCATTCGCATGTTCCTGATTAGGAACAAGGGCTAGGGGCCATAACTTGCGGCCCCACCCCGCCAGATTGATAATGGATGGCAAAAGGGAGAGTCATTCATGTCCGAAACGCTGCTGATCGTCGCCGTCGTTCTCTTGGTCGTGGTCATTGTCGGCCAGATCGCCCTCTTCTTCCGCAAAGTTCATATTGACCTATCGCCCGTCCAGCAGGCATTCCAGGTCGTGGAGAAGGCCCATGAACGGACGGAAAAGGCCGTGCGGGAGGAGGTTGCCAAGAACCGCGAGGAATTGCAAAACACGCTTAGGGCGTTCGCGGACACGCTCAACAAGAATTTCACGGCCCTGACACAGGCATCATTGTCCAATGCCAAAACTCTGCGGGAAGAGATCGCGGCGGGCTTGAAGGGGTCCAATGAACTCCTGGTCAATAGCATCGGAGAAATCGCCAAGGTCCAAAAGGGGCAGTTGGACTTGTTCTCGGAGCGGTTGGACAAGCTGACGCAAACGAACGAGCAAAAGCTGGACAAGATGCGGGAGACCATCGAGCAGCGGCTTGGCACATTGCAAGAGGGCAATACCAAGAAGCTCGATGAAATGCGGCAAGAAACAACGACCAGTATCCAGAAGTCCCGCGAGTTAGTGACCGCTGCCCTGAAGACTTTCAACGAATCCGTGGGCAAGACAATAAGCGATTTCACGACTTCGCAACAACGTCAACTTTCCAGTGTCTTGGAGCAGTTGAAGACCCTGACGGACTCCAACGAGAAGCGGCTCGACAAGGTGCGGGACACTTTGGAGCAAAAGCTCAAGGCCATGCAGGACGACAATGCCAAGCAGTTGGAGGAAATGCGGAAAACCGTGGACGAAAAACTCCACGACACCTTGGAAAAGCGGCTGGGCGAATCCTTCAAGCTCGTCAGCGAACGCTTGGAAGCCGTCCACAAGGGTTTGGGAGAGATGCAGAACCTTGCTTCGGGCGTGGGCGATCTCAAGCGGGTGCTGACCAACGTGAAAACCCGTGGCACCTGGGGCGAGGTTCAGCTTGGCCGAATGTTGGAAGAAGTCATGACGCCCGACCAATACGGAACGAATGTCGCCACCAAGGGAGACAACGAGCGGGTCGAGTTTGCCATCAAGCTGCCAGGGCGTGGCGACGACAAGGACGAAATCGTGTGGCTCCCCATCGACGCCAAATTTCCCGTCGAAGATTATCAGCGGCTTGTTGAGGCCCAGGAACAGGGCGATGGGGCGGCGATGGAAACGGCGTCGAAGCAGCTTGAGACACGGATCAAGGGCTGCGCGGTGGACATTTGCAGCAAATATGTTTCGCCGCCTAAGACGACTGATTTTGGCATTTTGTTTCTCCCCACGGAGGGTTTGTTCGCTGAGGTCGTTCGTCGCCCTGGTCTTGCGGAGGCGATCCAACGCAATCAGCGGGTGGTGATTGCAGGCCCGACAACGCTGTGGTCGATCCTGACCAGCCTGCAAATGGGCTTCCGCACGATGGCGATTCAGCAGCAGTCCAGCGAAGTGTGGAAGACCTTGGCGGCGGTGAAGACAGAGTTCGGCAAGTATGCGGGAATTCTCGATCAGGTCAAAGAGAAACTGCGGCAGGCATCGGACAAGATTGACGACGTGGCGGTTCGGTCGCGGGCCATCGGGCGAAAGCTGAAGAATGTCGAGGAGTTGCCCGTGGGGGATGCGGACAAAGTGCTGATGCTGGAAGGGGCGGAAGGGGATGCTGAGGGAGACGGCGAAGCAGAGTGAATGGGTAGTGTCATTCGCGGCTTTGGCCGCAATAGGGCTGATGTACCCGTCACGCAAATCGAAACCAAGTCGGGGGGCGTTGAATGGGCAGTAAGACAGCGAAACAGAAGCCAGAATTCGACGCGAATGCTTATGGAAAGGGCTATGAGGCTTACTGCGGCGGCCTAGATATCAGCGAAAACCCCTACGGCGAGAGCCAAAACCCCAACGCCCACCATTCCTGGGAACAGGGATGGCGGAAAGGCCGTACCGACGACGATGAAGAATGCGAGCGATTGAAGGTGATATTGGCCGAAGCGGAACCGCAAGGCATGACCCAGGCCGACCTCCTTTCCAAACTCGACTACCTCGAAGTCCCAAGGCTCTGTTTCCTTTTGGACGATCTGACGCGCCGTGGGCATGTTGCTGTGTCCGAGAACGACGGCACACAAATCTATCGGCGGCTACCGAAGGGTTGCTGAAATATCGTCACGTCCGAAAATGTGATTCTGAAGTGTAGATAACGTGGAACAACCATTCCAGAAAGTCAGATGGCAACGGCCAGGAGCGTTCTCCTGGCCGTTGTTGTTTCCACTCGGCCCGTAACGACTGCAACCCTCCCTCGATTCTGCATTTCTTTCACAGTGAGAGAAATGGAAGTGCCTCGGCAAAGGGAAATCTTCCAAAGGACGCGCGTACATAACGGTATGCTGACATTCCTCGAATTCCTCCACTCTGACGAGTGGAAAAAGCCAATCAAGCCCCCCGAAGATAATAAGGTAATTGCCATGATCGTACAGAGCGGGCCGCGTGGAGTCAGTCGCTCGGAATTGGGATCAGCCATAGACTTGCCATCCAAGGTTCTGGACGAAATGTTGGAAATGCTGGCCCGAAACGGCTGGGTCACGGTCACTTGGGACGGCGAAAACCACGTCTATCGCACTTTTACCTGATGCGGAAGGCTGTCCAAGGGCCATTTTATGGGCGAGATCGACAACGAAAAGCACCGCTCTGTCCCTACTCTGACATGCATAGCGAAATAATAAGCCCTCCAAGGCCAATTTACGACGGTTTCGGCAGTGGAGCGCAATTGTCGCTGCTGATCGCAACTACAAGCCTTCCATCTGTCCAAGTGCCTGTTGTGTCCCATAAGGGGCGAAGTGCAAGTTACCTTATCCCTAATACTAATAAGGAAACTTGCACTTTGGGGTTTAATAACTCACGACAAACGCATTATTAGTAGTTGGCTTACGCCTTGAGCCGAATCTTGCCGTGCGCAACCTCCAAAATGTCCTTGTGGTCAACTTTATAGCGACCCCAATGGGTTTTGAGGGTTCGTTCACTCATAACCTGCGAATCAATTGCGCAGCGCACTTGTGAAAGTTCAAGCCACTGACCATTGGCGAGAAAACCGTTAATAACGCCTGACAACACTTCGTAGTTGCGAAAAGCATCCCTGCGCAGGGCATTCCGCACATCGAAAAGTTCCGAGGCCGTGAACTGTTCGATATCCCAATCGGGGATGGGCGCATTACTGATAACAAAGACCGTACAGTCGTTTTGCAAAGGTCTCACGCGCCCGATGGCCTGGGAAAGTTCAGCGGAGACAAGAAACTGCGTAATCGGGTGAAAGTGCGGCTCGGCATAGCCCATGTTCTCGGAAATGAAATAGCCGTTTTGCTGAATCCGATGCGCGTACCTTGACATAGGAAGCGCGTTCACGCCGCCAAGGGCCATCGCCAATTCCCAAATCGCGCCTTGGTTTTTGTACGGTGTGCCGAGGACAATCAGCCGCTCCTCTTCGATGCTATGCCCACGGCAGGGGAAGTTGTAGGTGGCCGTCAGCTTGTCCCGATGTTTCAGCTTGCCGAGAATGTCCATTTCAGGATCATCGAAAACGCCCTTGAAGGTAATGAGGGCGGCGGGGCCGTGAGTTTCAAGCAAATTGTCCACTGTCTGCGCCAGCCACGAAGGGTTTTTAGAATCGTGCCGCTCGACCTCCCTTTTGATCCTGCTGCGGGAAATGTCGTAGTCCATGATCTGAATTACCTTTCCCTTTTGCTCGATGGGCGGGCAGTCCCACACCCGCAATTCCCAATCAGGGGCGACGGCCCGCAGGAGTTCCTCGTTTGCCGTAGCGTCGAGAATGAAGACCTCCTTATCCTCAGGAAGGGGGTTCTTTTTCAGAAATCGCACTAGAACCACGTCGCCGTCGTCCTTAACAATGCGCTGAAGGAGGATAGAGGCATCGGGTTTCGACAGAAGATAGGCGGCAGCGTTGTATAGGTTATGGACATGGCCGTATTCCTTGCGGTGGGCCATTGTGTTCAGCCATTGTTCCAGGGCCGCATTTGTGCGGAATCGAGGCTGATGCACGGGGACCGTGTAGGCATGAAACCTCACCTTTTCGCCGTCGCGGTCCTTCATCGCGGCAAATTCGGAACTGATCTCCCCGAGCCAATCGACAAGTGCGAAGATCGGTTCCAAATTGTTTTCTGAATAATTCCGCAGCAGCAATCCCCACGCCTTCCATTGTTCGATATTGTGGGAGGTCGGCTCAAGGAACACGTCGATGGAGTTCTCGTCAAAGACCACGATGGGGCGGCTCTCGTTGCCGTAACCCTCGTAGAATCCATCGTGGGTGTGGTAGACCGCCGCCGCGCACAACTGATCGGCAGTTTTCAGCGATGAAAATGCCAGGAGGTAGCGGCAGTGTCGTGGGCCAATAGGACATTTCCTGCAAGGAAGAGACTTTTTTGGAATGAACCCTCGCCGCGAGGTCGCCTCGTATTCATCGGGAAACGGGCAGTGGGTGTCCCGTAGGACGGGCATCCTCTGCGCCTTGCCCCCGCCGATCCGATTGATGATCTCGTCATGGGTTTGGGCCAGCCTGTTTTCGAGGGTCAGGACGATGGCCTTTCTCCCCTTCTCGCCCAACTTCTGACAAGTGGTGTAGGTCTTCCCTAGTCCTGGCTGTCCCTTGATGAGATGTAGCGTTTTGGGTTTAGGAGGTCGGCTGAATTGCTCCTCGATGTAGTCGGCCAATCTTTCCCGTGCTTCGGCCAAGGACATTTTCTCGGATGGCGTGATGATCTCGCTCGGATAGCTGATCCTCCTGCTGTGGGGCCGACCCGATTGCGGGGAAGCCTTGGCCTCGTACCTTTTGAAGATCGCCTGCCACCGTTCGCCCGTCAACGCGGCCATAAGATTGAAGAAAAGGTGGTTCTGGCCCGTGGCAAAATCCCGCAGTACGCCGCTGTAGACATTGAAACTTCCTGAAGGCCGATCATCGTCATTCGCCCCCCGCAATTGGGAGGGAACATGACACGGGACATTGCCATTTCCATCAGACTTGGCAACGACGAAGATCAGCCCCGCCTTCTCTGCCTCTTCCATCAAGTCGAAATGTTGAAGAACGTAGTCGAACTGATCCCGATACGGCCACGGCTGGCCTGTACCGTTGCGTCCCGATGAACGACGTTCATTTACGGGATTCTTCCGCTGCTGCATGTAGTAATCGAGAATTCGTTCGGTAATCGGCGGGGGCGGGCAGTCGAACGGGCTGACAAGCCATTGATATTGAACGCCGCCGATGATCGACGGGGGAATCACGGATTGGTGCCGACCCGTGCGGAACTCGATATCGAGGCCCGCCACCTTGAGAAACTCAACTTCCGCATGGCCTTGGAAAAGGCGATGCACACTACGGCGGGATTGGTACTGCGGGCATTCGACGCCACGGCAAAGATCGACCAGCACCTTTTCCCCTTCGGGCGTATCAGATTCTAGGTCGATCAGGCCCGAGGCCCCAAGGTTGACGCCCAGGCCCGCGTCGGCGTTGAACTCGAATGTGGCCTCAAGATGCTCAGGCCCAGGCTGGAAATCAGGCCACGCGCCGAACAGCGGACTTTTGGCTTTCTCGCCAAACCCGTGAACGGGGACTAACCACCAATTCAGTTTCTCGATGTATTTCTTCCCTTCAATTATGCAGGGATGTTGACTATAATATAGTAGAGACACGAATCTTATGTTTCCTTTCAACGAACCCAGCGGTTTTGCCCCCGCTGGGTTCGTTCGTTTAATAATGTTATCGCTGCACCACTTTCATGGCGTTCTCGTAGGCCCGCTGAAGCTCCTTGAAATCTTCCGCGTTGCCGCCGTGGTCGGGATGGCGTTCCTTTGCCAAACTGCGGTAGGTGGCGTTGACGGCCTCTTCGGTGGCCTCGATCTCTGCCCCTAGAAAGTGCAGACACCCGTGGGGAAACGCCTTGTGCCTTTCCTCATACGTAGTGGTGTAAAACGTTTCGTAACGAAACCGAGGGTTAGATGCCTCCCCCGTCGATTCAAGTTTCTTCCGATCCAAGACAAAGGTTTCCACGTCGGCGAAGACGTCACCATTCTCCGTCCAAGAACTGTTTCTATCCTCGACGTACACCCGCCTCGCTGTCTTCTTGACGATCCGATGCGGAGAACTACCGCAAGAAGAGTCGTAATCGCTCTCCCAATCGGTGTAGACATACTCGACGCCAGCCGCATCCTTTGCAGCTTTCGTCGCGCGGGCCGCTCGACGCTTGACCGCCTCCCAATGATTTACTTCCAAGGCGTGTTTGGAACCCCATTGCTGTGGAACCACATTTCCCAATGCGGCTGCGATGGAAGCCTTGGCTGCTGCCTCGGCTTCGTCGGGCGTGGCGGCGATACCTGTTACAATGAACTTCCTGTCACACCAATCTTCCATGTTCCTGCAAGTCACCCAGAACCACTTGCCTTTCCCGATAGAGCATCGGGCAAACTTTGGAGAGTCGATCCCCGACGCCTGCGTATCGTTGCTATTCATGTTGACTACGCCTCCAACCCTTTCTCGATCAACTCGACAACCTGATCCTCCAATTCGTCCTCGTCGGTGGGAAAGCAGGCTTCAATCATGCTATCGAGATACTCCTGCACGTCTGCTGACGGCTTGCCGTTGATCGTCCAGCCCTGATGGATGGTTAGTCCGTGTTTCTTGAGGTACTTGATCGCCCTTCGAGCGATCCGACGTTCTTCTTCATTCATATTTCTATCCTTTATTGTCACAATCTGTTTTGGCTGTCATGCCCTCTTGCGGCAACAAGCCACTCTGGGCAGACGACCCCTGCGCCAGCCGAACGCAGGGGTCGTGATTCACTACTCTACGCGCCAACCCTGTTTCTCTATCCGCTCTGCAAAGAAGGCCATGCCAAAGTTCCCCCATGTGTAGCTGATTTCGCACTCGTCCTCCCATTCATACACCGTGCGTTTCATCGTATCGGGGTTGTACTCCGCATAGCTGTCAACAGCCGCGACCAGTTCGTCTAAGGTTGCAAACGTCTCTTCTAGTTCTTCCGAAGCATTTTCATCCATCTTTCTTTTCCTTCATTACAAAAGTTATTTCGGCTGTCAGATTCCATTCGGCAACAAGCCGTATGAAGTCGTTCCTCCTGCGCCAGCCGAACGCAGGGGTCGTCGTTCAACAGGGCGACGATCCACGTCGCCCACAATTCGTCCGCAGTACAGGCAATCACGATTCCATTAGGATTGAGAATCTCGCAGCCCGTGGAACCAACGCGGCGGTAAGCAAAGCCACTATTCTGCTCCATCGTCGGCAATCCTTTTCCAACCGAAGTCTTCGAGCAACTCGCACACCTTGGCCTTGTTCCACATAACGCACACCCATTGGGGATGCTCGGCATCTCGCTGCAACACGGCCATATTCTCGCTCAATGCCCGCTTCGTGGCCTTGCCATCGGTACTGCGATAGCCAAGTTCCTTCAACTCTCGACCGACCTGATGCGAGGTCTTGCCGTACAACTTTCCAATTTGTTTCATGTTCATAAACTCATTCATCTGTCCTCCTCACTTTGTTCTCTTTATCCAATTCGATCCTGAAATACTCGGCCACCCTTCTCAGATCGGCAGTGGTATAGATTCTTTTCCCTGCCACCCGAAGGTGAACATCGGGAAGTAGCCCCGCTTCGTGGGCATAAGCGATCCTGTGCGATGCGACCCCAAGTCGCCGTGCGCAATCCCTCAGCGATAAAAGTTCAGTCATAGAAAATCCTCCTCTCCCTTTATGTAGTAAGTTCTTTTCATTTTTGGTGGTGGTCACGGGAAGAATCTGGGGATGGCCCCGAGAAACTGATCTCGGGGCCATCGCAATTCCCGTCTACATCATTTCGCCTCGCTTTCGTTATAGATTCCGTGTTCGACGGCCTTCTTCTCGATACGGCGGATCATGGCCTTCGCCCGCCCGTTGGTGTCGTAAGGCAACACCTGTTCAAGGTCGCGGAGCCTCGCGTCCACGATCAGACGTTGGTCGTTTGGACTAGCCTCGAAAAAGCGTTTCGTGAAAAGTTTCTTCATGCTCCTACCTCCTCCTCATCCTCAATCCACCATAGGTCGGATGAATCCAGCTTGTTGAACCCGACCCATGCGTTGGAAATCGCCCAGCCGCCACTCTCGTCGCGGTCCACCGCAAACTCAAGGTTGTACGGATAACGCAAATACCCCACAACAGGGCCACGGCTCCCATCAGGTCGCCTATAATGCGCCCCGTCATGGCTATCGCCATGTGCTTGGAGATAGTTGTCCAATGCTCGTCTTACTTCATTTACAGTTCTGTACTTCTTCATGTCTTTTGTCCTTTCATTTGTTGTAAAAACACGATTCGGGCAAGTCTCGTCGTGAGCAACACAACACTCTTGCCTTCTAAGAACATGCGGTGGCTGAAGCCGTTTTCCGATGGCTGGCGAAAAGATTTGTCGGAATCGCCGCAAAGCCGTGCGGTGACGAGAGATGGGCGACGGCGTTCAAAACGATGGCTGCGATGGTTTATGATGGCTGATTGCCGCCAGCCATCACCAGCGAAGATTCGCGGCCAGAGACGAAGGAGTCGGCGGCTTATTGCACCCGTCCGAAGGTGATGTGTCCGTCGACGTCGCGGAAAAGATGGCGAGTGGTAAATTCGGTTTGATAGCAGTCGCCGTTACTCTCGAACACCTTGGTCTTATCGGTGGCAATGAAACGACGAAGTATTTCGCCAAGGCCCGCCATTGTAACTCTTAACTTGTCGCGGACGTTCTTGGCCTTTTCCAATCCTGCATCGAATGCCTGCGCCTTAGTCACATTGCCCTTCTTGTAGTAGCCAAGTTCCGCTGCCAATTCCTCCTGGTCTGCCGTCTTGCCATCGTCGGAACGCGCGAAACACGGCAACACCTTCGGCCATCGGGCTTTGCCTTTGAGGGGAAGGGGCTTGGCATCCTTGAGCCGAACTCGTTGGCCGCGTTCAGGGCAACGTGAAAAGGCGTAGTAAGTCCAGTCTTCATCAATGCCGATCCCAAGATCACGCCAGTGGTCAATTTCGATCTTACCTTCCTTGGGCGGATCGGTTGTCGGGCTTTCCCATCCTGATTTCAGCCTGGATCGGACAAATGCCGCCAAGCCTTCGATCCGTTTCTTGGCGACGACAATTTCGGTTGGACGGCCCTCGCGGATCGGCGGGTCGGGATCTTCGACAGTGGGCC
>Ga0118677_10004178_pt1 | contig 26591 bp, 29 predicted proteins | sample AliMusrvi5mmetaG_FD_86154 | JGI IMG/M metagenome (GOLD analysis project Ga0118677, IMG submission 86154) | reverse complement strand
GTTCACGGTCGCCGCGCCCGCGGGAACGGGCGACTGGACGGCACGGAAGGTGCGGGACTTCCCGGGCGTGAAGGCCGAGGGCGTCGCGCCCGGGCCCGACGCGGGCTTCCTGATGGTGGTCTTCGATCGCGACGCCAAGACGCCCCTGTGGACCACGATGCCGGTGCCGAAGTGACGGGCGGGAGGGACGCGATGCCGCGAACGGTCGGCCGGCGCCAGAAGGGATGCGGGCTGGCGGCCTGCCTGGCGGGACTGCTGGTCGCCGCGTGCTACACCCCCAGGCCCCTGGACGGCGGGGCCATGCTTGGCCAGATGAGGGCGGCGGGTTCGGCCCGGCACGACGCGGCGCGTGCCGAGGCGCGTGCCGGGGCAGGCGGCGTCCTGTTGACCGCCGTTGTGGATGTTGCAGCGGATCGTGCGCTTGCCCGCCTGAAGGTGGGCCCGAACCCTGTGGAAACCGTCCGAGCACCAAACCCCGGTCCCATCCCGGTAAACATCGATGGGCGGCAGCTTCTTGCCGCCGTTGATCAGGTCGGAAAGCTCCGTCACATACTCCTCATTGATCCGCTCGCGACTCTGGACCCCGCCATCGGTGCGGATCGTCTCGATCAAAAGTTCCTGCATGAAAAGGGACCCGCGCAGATGACCCGCTGCGGTGCCGGGGAGGCTTGCCCAATCAAAAGGGCAACATGCCGCGCGAGAAGTCAGCCAGGACAACACCCCAGTCTTCGGGCGTACAATCGTTCTGCCCCTTGCCGGTGATGCGCGTGATCTCCGTGGCCCACAGCGCATATAGGTCCCGCTCGGCAATGCCGGGGTTCTCCTTGCAGAACACATCCCAACAGGCTTCCATGGTGCTGGGCTTTACATCCGCAACCTGCGCCGGGGGCGGCGGCCTGCCCTGAGCGGAGTCGCAGGGAACCGCCGCCCGTGGCGCGCTCGGCCGCGCCGCAACCGGCGGCTTTGCCTCGCCACCTGTGGTGAGCGGACCCGCCCTGAGCCCCGTCGAAGGGGTCGAACCACCGAACAGGGCGCGGGTCTTGGCACCGTACTTCGCCGCCAATCCCTTCGCGTCGGCCTTCTCCAACCGCTGCCCGCCGCCCGGCGGGTTGATATACTTGATGGACGAGAAATCACCACGCTCACCCTGCACCGTCTCCACGACCGCCTGCACCGCCGCGCCGGCAAACGTCTCCGGTTCCTGGCTCCACTTCGCCCAGTCCCAGTCCGTCCAGCCGAAGATGGCCTGCGCATCTTTGAATCCCCGCTCGCTGAGCGTCCCATCCTTCTGGACCAGGCAAATTCCTCCCTTCAAATGCGTCCCACCCACATCCACCACCATCGAGCACATCACCGCCCCGCTGGGTGCCTCATAAATGCTCGCCGCCACCGTCAACCCCTCATAAGTGCCTTCCTGAATCAATGCCATCTTCCTACCCGCTCTCTTTCTTCAATGTGGGAGGGGCACTCCGTGCCGCGACTCCCTTTTTCACTTCCTGAACCCTGTCCCCTGATTATTCGCGTCAGCGAATAATCGCTCCCCAAACCTCCGCCCCAACATCCCCCAGCGGGATAGTTTCCTGTGTAGTTCGGCTTTTCGCCATGCAATGGGGCACCTCCGCCGAGTACAGCGTCCGAGTCCCGGCCCCACGCCCTTTGCCGTCCTTCCCAACGCTCACGTCATAGCCCACGAAAAGGACATGATCGGCCCATTCCCGGACCCGTAATCGAATGGAGGCTTTCCCGCTGTTCGGTGATTGCAGGCGCGGCTCATAACGCAGCCAGTCCTCCCCGGCTGGGTTCGGCACGGTGGAGGTGCAATCATGGCAGACAAATACGACATTCCGCCCGGCTCGCGCGTGCCGATCCAGATCAGCCAGCAGGGGCAGGAACGTGTCGAACACGAAGCCATACCCTTTGCCGTACCCGTACCCCTCGACGCTAGTCACCCGCTTCCCGTCTACCAGGACGGTTTCAAGCGTATGCGCCACGGCCAGTTCCTCGGCCCGTGTCCCGGTATCAATCACGATACTGCGCACCTTTTCCCAGCCATCCGCCTGGATCACGTCGCGCAATGTCTGCCAGTTGTGGATCCCCGTCACCGGCATGATGTTGGCCATCCGGCCCGATTCCTCCAACTGCGACCGCAACCGTGGCAATGATTCATCTAGGTCGATGAACGCAACCGGCCCCGGCAACTGCGACGCCAGCGTCGTCTTGCCGATCCCGCCCGGTCCATAAAGCAACACCCGGTGCCCACTCGACCCTGCCACCTCACCAAACTGCACCGCCTTCCTCACCTGCACCATCGGCACGGCAGGCGGCGCCAACACCCGAGGCCTCCCCGCAAAACCCACTTTCATCTCCGTCATTTCATCACTTTCCTTTCTTGGTTATTCTTCACGTCTCACACTCCCGCGAGTTCCCCATGCACCTCTCCCACAACAAACCCCGCCGGCGGATGCTCCGCATCAATCACCGCGTTCTGCAGGCAGAACCCGGCGTAATCACAGAGTTTGCAGGTCATTTCGCTCACATTCCGGGGCCACCCGTGTTCGGGCCGTGTCGCCCTACGGGCCTCACCGCGGCATGAGAGAATTTGGCGGGCCAGTACTTGCCGCTGAACCTCGAATTCGGCCAGGTCATCCTCGAGGATCGGCACTTCGCGCCGTGCGAAATAGAATTCCGGCCGCTCCTTGGTGTCAGCCCCCAGCCGGTCGCCGAATTGCTCAGCAGTTTCGCCCTGTTTCTGTCGAATCGCCGGTTTACGCGCCACGTCATAGATCACCAGCGCCACATCCCACCCGAGTGCGCGCGCCGCCAGGACGTACTGCATCACCTGGGCATTTCCGCGCAGGCGCAACCAGTAGTCACTGTCCGGTGCGATGTCGCAGCCGGCCGTCTTGTGCTCCACCAGCCCCAACCGGCCGTCATGCATCACGGCGAGCCCGTCAATCTTTCCCGCGCTCTCGAACGTCCGGGATCCGGCCAGTGGGTGCCGGAATTCCACCTCCGGGTGTACGTTCTTGATCGGGTCCGCCGCATAACAGGTGTAATAGCCGGCCAGCATCCCCGAGAGGGTGGCCAACTGCACTTCGCCCAATTCCGTCTTCCCCGCCAGGGCGGCCGCAAAAGCGGCCTCCACATTCGCACCAGTCCAACGCGCCTCCATGGCCGTATGCCAGGCGGTCCCGAATCGCAATGCGTCGGCATCCACCATCCGCCGCAGTCCAACCTCATACCGCCAGAAATGCCGCCGTGGACACCCCAGCAACGTCGCCATCCGGGTTGCGGTCAAAAGTTCCTTCACGCCGCCACCGTCTTCCCATCCTGCCCACTGGCAACTGTCACCTGTCTACACGACAATGCCTTCGCCTTCCTCAACCCCGCCGCCTTCCGCCGGAATTCCTTGCTCTGCAGGTACGCCTCAACTTCCGTCATCCGGAACTTTCGCCGCCCACCAAGTTCATGACCAGGCACACCCCACCGCCACAATGAACAGGCACTCAACCCCAGCCGCCGCCCGCATTCCCTCAATGTCAGGAACGGTTCCGCCTGCCCGGCCATCGGCCGTTGCGGTTCATCGTCCGCAATGCGGCCTTCTCCCCGCAGAATACGCAATGCCGCCGCCTTCTTTTCATCCGTGGCCGTCACCGCAGCCGTGATCAACTCCTCCGTCAATGTCATCGTCTTTCCCTTTCTCTTGTGAATTTCTGCCCTCTGGATCTCTGATGTCCCTTTCAACGGCACAACCATGGCACGAAACAAAAACGCCCGCATGGAAGCGGGAGGGAATTCTGAGTGGAAAGTTACGGGGAATATCGTCCCCAAAAAGGCCAAATTCACCCATTTGTGGAAGCATTCGGGGAAGATTAAGGGAATTATGGAAACAAACGGGGAATCGTGAGGGAATCTATCTGCGTCCGAAAAAACAAAAGGGCCGCCCGGTTTTCACCCGGCGGCCCTTCCTAAACCCATTCTCAGCGTCAAATCGTCAAATCTTACACCATCCCTACGACATCCATCCCCCACTTCAACCAATTCTCGCCTAGGCAACATAAACCATATTCCATGAGCCATGAATCATTCGCCATGCCCCACCAACTAAGGATGCACCCTCCCAATCCCAGCAACTTCATCCGATAATACCCGGACCCCCGTTCCAATGACTCGAACAACAGATCAAATTCCCGCTCTTTATCCCTGAACAGGTCTTCCCTGAACCGATCTGACGTCCATTGTTTCCCGGACATCTCCCCGGTGTACTGTGCGTTAAATCCCTCACGCATCTCCTCGACATAGAAATCCTTTTGCCCCGCCTTATTCAGTGCCCGATGGACAAAACCCAGGAACGCCCGCGCCTTGTGCTTCGTCGCCAGGTTGATCCGCATGCCCCCCGCAATCCGTATCACCCTGTAATCCCCGATGATCTTCGCCACATTGGCGCTCACCTGTTCCTCTGAAATTTCCCCTTTGAAATCTGAGATCCCGCCAACGGCGGGTGAAAGCCCGAACTCCGCCTGCAACTTGAACGCGATCTTTTGCACCAGTATTCCCGCCCGCATCATCCGCTTCACGTCATCCTCGCAGGGGAAAACGTCATACCCGCCACCGTGCCGCCGCACACGAACCCGGACGTTCGTTGCCTTTGGCATCTCGGCACCCTTGATCCAGAAACCCACACTGTGCCGCGAAAATTCCTCATCCAACTCTGTTGCTACGCTGATAAAAGTCAGGGTGTTCACATACTCGATCTCAGCCGACTCGATCACCCGGTGAATCAAGGCTCGGTTCTTTTCCTGGAGATTGGAGTCATGGCCCGGTTCAAGGGGGTGGACGATACACTCAGGCAATTGGCCCAGGTTATGTTTCGTCAGGGCCGTACGGATGCTCCGGATCAGCAACTTACGATAGATCCCGCCGAACTGCACCTGATGCTTGCTCAAGGCCTTATGGAGATCGGTGTGGTCCAGAATTCGCCCATTCAGGGCAAGCATGGCCGCCCGCGCCCGGAAGAACGTCGTGAGATGCAGATACTCGAAACTCGCCGCAGGTTGTTCCAAGTGATGGATCAGTTGCCCCGCCAGATGCCAGGGGACGGATTCCAAACCATGTTCCACATGAGTAAGCATTCTGAGAAGATCTGGTACACTCTCTGCATTGCAGACTTTAGGGTACGGAATAGTCCACTCGGCGCGATGAATCTCACAACTCTCAACCATCTGCATTCTCCCTTTCTGGTAACCCGTGCAAATGAAAAGGGGCCACAAACATCCTGTGCATGTTCATGACCCCCTTGTCACTAACCAATAACTAACAGCACGCTAACATTCCGGATTTAACCGTGCAACGCGGAAACGGGCCTAAAAAGAAATAGTCAGAATACAGCACTCCGCTCTGTGTTCAGTTGACTGTATTTGTGCATGGTTATTCTCCTACATGCCAGCACCACAAAAACCTGCGAACAATCGGGTCGGCGAGGAGATCCGCCTCCGTCGTTGTGCCCTTGGTCTGACTCAGGAACAGCTCGCCGCCCGGGCTGGCTGTCATCCCACCACCGTGGGTTTACTCGAGCGCGGCGTGAACAATATTTCTGTGAAAACTCTCGAACGCTTTGCCAAAGCACTTGGAACAACAGGCAAGTCCCTTATCCCATTCTGACCATCCCGCCCGGCCTACTACCTGATTCCTTCAAGTCCCTGCGTAAATCAAACTTCTCAAATTTGAGCAGAAGGTGTATTTTTCAGCAGATGAATAACGGTACCCATGCAAAATTAGTATTTTTCACCCTGAAAGAAGGGTGCGCTTGATGCTTCGCGTGTTCATCAGCTCTGTGCAGAAGGAACTCGCATCGGAACGACGTGCCGTAAAGGACTTCATCCGCAATGATCCTTTGTTGAGCAAATTTATTGGGGACGTGTTCCTTTTTGAAGACATTCCCGCCTGTGACCGAAAACCGGATGATATTTATCTGCCTGAGTTGGAAGCGCGTGATATTTATTTGGCGATCCTGGGCAACCAATACGGCTGGAAAAACGCGGAGGGAAAGTCACCGACAGAACTGGAATTCGACCACGCCACCAATACTCACCGCGAACGGCTGGTTTTCGTAAAGGGTGATGATGACAAAGCCCGCGCACCGGAAATGGCGAGTCTGGTCAGCAAGGCAGGTCACCAGGTCACCCGCCGCCGATTTGCGGACATCCCAAGCCTGATTCGCGAGGTTTATGCCAGCCTTGTTGAAACTTTGGAAACTCGTGGCGTCCTTCTGACCAAACCATTTGATGATAGCATTTGCAATGGGGCAACATTGCAGGACATCGATAATGAACAGGTTACGGCTTTTGTCGAGACCGCCGAGTCCAAGGGGCGGCTGGCGCTCAAGGGATCCCGCGCTCCTAAGGCGGTGTTGCAGAACTTCAACCTGATTCGGGATGGCAAGCCCACAAACGCAGCCATGTTGCTCTTCGGGAAGAACCCCCACCGATTTTTCAACAATGCCCAGATCCATTGTTTACATTTTCATGGAACGGAGAAGCAGAAACCTATCGCGTCCCAGCAACCTTACGAAGGGCGGCTTTTTGAGGTAATTGATCAAGCCGTGGAGTTTGTACTTGGCAAACTGGATCGCAGTGTTGGCACACGTTCGAACAGTACACGAGCTCCTGTTAAGTTTGAAATTCCGCGCCCAGTCATCACCGAGGCGATCGTTAATGCCGTCGCGCACCGCAACTACCGCCACAACGGATTTGTTCAGGTAATTGTCTATGCTGATCGCATAGAGGTTTGGAATCCGGGTGAATTGCCGCCCGGTTTGACTGCCGAACAGTTACGCGAACCCCACGGTCCCATTCCGCGCAACCCACTGATTGCCGAGCCCCTTTTTCGGGTAAAGTATGTCGAGAAGGCCGGAACCGGAACCACTGATATGATTGCCGAATGCCGGGCGGCCAGTTTACCAGAGCCCGACTTCAGGCAGAGAGGCCCTTATTTTGTCACAACGGTTTGGCGGGATTGGTTAACGGCTGAAGTAATGGCCGGGTTGAAATTGAACGACCGTCAATTGAAGGTTCTGCCTATCCTGAAAACGAATCATCACATATCCAGTCCTGAGTATCAGGCGGTGACCGGGACGACCAAGAAGACTGCGACGCGCGATCTGCTCGATTTGAAAAAGAAGGGCATCGTCGAACAGCAAGGCATCCGTGGGCCGGGCGTTCACTACATTTTTTCCGGCAAAAGGGACAGAATGGGGACAATGGAGACATGATTTTCCATTCCTCGGAATAGGGTCATAATGGGGACAATAGGGACATTCTTCCCCCGCATAGCCCCATGTAAACTGGCCAGAAACTGGCCAAACAGGCCAATGTGCCTTTGAATCGGAGATTCCGGGTGAAACACGCACTCTCAATTACTCATTGCGTTTTTTTGCCGCGTATACGCGACCGAATTCTTCGTTCGTGCGCCAATCAGGTATGAACTCACGCCGCCACCCTCGCGAATTACGCACAAGATAACCTTTTCGTCCGGATCGTAGGTCTCCATCCAGGCCAACTCCTTCTCGGCCAGGATGTCCTTGAATGCGGGATGTTCCCGTTCTGTTTTGGCGAGATAGTGGAACCGGATGCCCTTCAGTTGTGGGGTGTCGGTATAAAGGAAGTCAGCCTCCGGGATCAGTACGGCTCCGCGTCCTTTGGTCAGGTAGTGCTCCCATGAGAAAGCCGCGATGAGCAGGATGTTCGCGTTCATAAAGCTTTTATGCTTCACGATTCTCTGTTCTTTTGTCAATTCCATCATGACATCACCAGGCTGCTTTTCGGCCGGTCCTCCTCAAATGCTTCCTCATTCGCGTACTCGTTGACGACCTCCGGTGAAATCGTCACCACGCGCCCATCGGTAGTTCGCTTAACAATCAGCCAGATCCCCCCGCCGCTCTGCCAGGCATCGCCATTCAAGGCAGATGCCACCATCGGAGCCGTCAGTTCGTTGAGCCCCTGAAGCCCTTCATCAGCTTTCGTTGCGTCCGCAGAAGAAAACCCTAAAAGTTTTTCGTAAATATCCCCGTCCAGGGTGTCCGAATCAATCTGCAAATCGTTGTCGCCCTCAAATTCCTCACGGCAATCTGTGCACAGCTCTATCGTGTTTGAACTCTTTTCCTCGAAGTATCTTTCAAGGTCCGTTTCCCGGATGCGTTTGCCGCAGACAGGGCAGATCATCATTGCCATACCACGGTTCTCTCCATCCTCCTCCGGGGCGACTTTGGCACGTACGCATTGGCTGTCCGTCTTCATGATTCTTTCTCCTCTTGATATACAGTCAACTATAGCATAAATTCATTACTTGTCGTGTTCTAAATAAGAACGTGTTATTGATTTTCATTGAAATGAAAAAACCCCGTTCAAAGCGTAGTAAAAATATTTCCGGCCCCCGGATTGCGACCATTCGCAAAGAGAAGGGGCTGACTCAGCTCGAACTTGCCGAAAAGAGCCAGGATTTGGGTATCAATCTGGACCGCGCCTCGATCGCCAAGATCGAAAACGGTCTCCGTTGCGTGCTAGACTATGAATTGTCCGGCATCTCTATCATCCTAAAAACTCCCCCCGCCCGGTTACTTGTCCCTGTCGCCTGTGAACCGAGGGCATTATGTAAGGTGGCCAAGCGGGAGAGGTGATGTTCACGGCCGCCGCCTTGCTACTCTTTCATGTTTTAGAAGAAATCTGAACGGACGCTATTTGTCCGTTCGGAATGCTATTATTTCTCGTAGCCGGATGATCGCGATAGAACATGTCGGCATGAATAGAACTGACGGCATCACGTTTTTGGGATGCACGGCCTTGCCATTTGCCGATTGTTAATGGTATGAAGCACTAATTCAAAGTACCTTGAAAGGAACTGCATGCCCGATTCAGAAAATGTGATTGAGGGTTCCGGTAACAATAAGGTGAAACTTGCCAATGGCGGGCAGAAAACCATTATTGATACCATTCTCGCTCACACACACGGGGGTGGGAGTGCGGCAGTTGTGCCTGGGAGAACTCCGCCTTCGCTCTCTCTTCCAAAGGGTGGGGCGCCTGCGGGTGTCACCGAGGTTCTTGATCATCTCCTGCATGCATTTGCACACTCATGTGCGCATTCCCCCAGACAATGGGTGTTTCTTGTTGGAGGTCCAGGAAACGGCAAGTCACATCAACTTTCGCAATTCATTATCCATTCGTTAGAACAAGGTGCCCTGCAAGAACCACCTGTATCGCGCGTTCCCGGTCGCTACTGTGATGACCTTGTGCTCAATGGCCAGCGTTTGGTCATTGTAAACGACGCGACAATTCGACCACCCATATTGGCGGGCGGCAATCAATACGGTCACCTTGCGTCGGATCTCCTCAGGGCGATCACGTCAAAATCAAACGCTCTCGTAAACGTGAATAGGGGGGTTCTCATTGAGGAATTGGCGTTGGCCCGTTCGGTTGATACATCCTCGCCGATATCTGATCTACTGTCATGGCTCGTTTCCCATAAGGCACAAACCGAAAACTCGGCTCTTTGTGCATCTTCCACTCTAGGGACTTACTACCATGCCGCCACCCTGTCGCTGCCTGAATCTCAGGTAACATTCCGGCTTCATGTTGTATGTATGGACACTTTGTCCCTCCTAGAACTGGTACCGAAGAAGGATGGCGCATCAATCTCTGCAATCGATACACCTTCGCCGTTATGTCCGCAATATCAGGTCATGGATCTTCTCAGTGCTGATAGATGGCAATCTCCTGCGGGTCAACTCTTCAGTGCCATCACTGCATCGAGTGCTTTTGACCAGCAGGGTTGCTCTTCTTGTTCGGCATCAAATCTCTGCCCGTTCTTGGCCAATGTTCAGTCCCTTCGTGCCAGCCCTGCAGGTCTAGGTTTCCTCATTACACTTAGAGCAGCGGAGATATCAACCGGTCGCCTTTTTACCTACCGGGATCTTTGGTCCTTGGCCGCGACGGCCATTCTTGGCCCCAATCGTACCGCGTGGACAGGGAACGACCCGTGCTCTTGGGTATGCGCATTGTTTCGTGACGCCAAATCGGCTGATCACCGTATAAGAAAAAGGGCAATTATTGAACTTTCTCTGCAGCGTCTCCATCACGCCCTGTTTTCTGGGAAACTGCCTAACCTCCCGCAACGATGCTCAACACACAGCAAACGACTACAGGAAGCATGATACCGGAAGCGGGAAAAATTGCCAAACATTTTACCAAACAAGGCAGTTTAAGAACGTAATTTTGGCGGTAATACGCCTAAACATTGGCAATAATCGGCAGAATTTTCTTGTTTCGGGACCAAAAGGTCGCGGGTTCAAATCCCGCCGCCCCGACCATTTTCCTTTTTAGACCCTTGCGGACTCGTTGGGACCCTCTTCTCGCGTTTCTCCTGTGCGCCGCCCCGTCACACTTTTCGTCCGGTGTGTGCAAATCTTATTTGTTTGTGTTATTTTTATTGCATTTCGGGCTGATGAAAGGCATTTTTTTCCTGAAAAATGATGAGGTGGCCGCAATCTGAGAATGGACATGGAGAAAGATGACGATATGACGAAATTTATGCGTCAAAATTGGACTTCTAACTATTGGTTTTTTCTGCGCCCGGAATTTATTCAAATTGAACGCCAGCAGGCATTGGATGAAGGGCGGGATCTTTCCTCGGTCGATAAGGAATTTGACGAGGTTATAGGATTGAACCTCTCAACACAGGAAAATCTGGAACGTGCAGAACGTTTGTTTGATGCCGTGCAAGACCTGCCTTGGGTGGCAGGATACCGTTATCGGGAGCCGTCTGATCTGGAGGGTATTCGCAGGGAGCAGGGAATCGCTTCCGTCTTGCCCACCTGTACCCTTAACGATGAGCAACTGCGGAACAAGGCACTGGGAGCCTGGTTGGGGCGTGCCAGTGGATGTCTGTTGGGTAAGCCCGTGGAGGGCCGTATGCGATGGCAGATCGAAAAGTATCTGCGGACTCAGAAACGTTGGCCGTTGGACCGGTACTTTTCCGCTGAAGCTCCCGTGGAAATTAAAAAAGAATGCGATATGGATACAAGCGAGCGGGGACAGTATGAGGAGGGCATCACCTGCATGGTTGAAGATGATGACACCAATTATACTGTCTCCGGATTGGCGTTGCTCAAGCAATATGGGGGGAACTTCACCCCCGCCCAAGTCGCCCTTTTCTGGCTGAGCAATATCCCTCCCTTCCATGTTGCAACAGCCGAGTTGGTGGCCTATCGTAACTTGATGGATGGAATTGCGCCTCCGGAGTCAGCGCGTCGGGGGAATATGTTCCGTGAATGGATCGGAGCCCAGATCCGCGCGGATTTCTTCGGCTATGTTAATCCGGGACAACCGGAGCGAGCGGCTGAATTTGCTTGGCGTGATGCCTGCATGACACATGTCAAAAATGGAATTTACGGTGAGATGTGGGTAGCAGCCATGCTGGCGGCGGCCTATGTTTGCGACGATGTGGAAACGGTGATACGCGCGGGGCTTTCGCAAATACCCGTTACGTCCCGTTTCGCGGCGGCCATCGAACACATCCTCCGTCTTCATAATAGGAGGGTGAGCTATCTGGACGCCATTGCGGATTTTGACGGGCGATGGAAAGAGGACGACAAACATCATGCCGTCCATGTCATCAGTAACGCTGAAATCGTGGCCATTGCGTTGTTATGGGGTGCGAAAGACTTTGAAAAAACGATTTGTTACAGCGTGCTCCCGGGCTATGACACGGATTGCAATGGAGCAACGGCAGGCAGTGTGGTGGGACTGATGTTAGGCGCCGATCGACTGCCAGGCAAGTGGATCACGCCATTGAATGATACGCTGCTCACGGGTGTGGCGGGGTATCATACGGTAAGTTTTACGCAAGTGGCGGGCCAGACTGTGGAGCTGATTCGGCAAAGTAGGAAATAGAATATCCGGCTCATGGAGTCCATCTGTGAGCGGGAAAACATGCGCAGGGCCATGAGACAGGTTCTGGCCGAGATGTGGCAGATCCATTCCATGGATGTCCACCTGCCGACTAGGCAAGGGCAGACAATCAGACTCCGTGTCGTATCAAAACCAGAAAAGGAACTGGCCGCACTCCTGACGCGAATGAAATTGCGATTTCCGAATGTGCCACTGAAACTGGAAATGTAGTCAAGACTTTCAAGATCGTTTTGTTGATTCCCAACGACTTACGGCCTCAATAACCACCCAACTGGCGAACTCGGGCTAACCTGCTCCCGATTATGGACTTACCAGTTATTGCCAACCAAATGAAAGGGCTATGCAAATTGGCGCTGTAAGGAAATCCCTGACCAGTTATCAGGGAAACCCTGATTCCGCTATCAGGATTTCCCTGATGGCGGAGATCCCGTGCTTGCTATATAAAAACGAGTTTTTATGGAAGCAATGAGGGATTATGGCTATTTTCTATGAGATATCACGATCGGGCGATCATATTAAGATTGTTGGCACCGGCGAGATAACCACCGCTGACTGCATAAGGATCATTGAGTGCGTCATGTCCGATCCTCGTTGTCGCCCCGATTCCACCGCGCTTATTGACCTGAGTGATGCCACCTATGCGCCCAGTGATCGGAGGGAAGTCATCCATATTGCCGAAGCATTGAAAATGTTCAGCTTCATGATGAAAAACAACATCGCCATTGTTGCCCGGCGAGCTACGCTCTTTCCTGCCGAAATCCTCTCCAGTCATATCAGGAGGGCGATAAATGTCAGGATGCGTGTTTTTGTAGATCTTGCCGCTGCCGAGGCATTTTGCGGCATGCCGATAACACCACATTGATGGCAAAACATCCTGTCAGGGAATCCCCTACAGGATTTGTAAGGGATTCCCTGACTTTAAAGAAAAGTGATGCCATGTTATGGTGTATCCCAATTTTGTGCCGGAAAAAAGTTTGATAAGGACATTTCTTATCGGGCTGGCACAATCAATAAGGAACTATTATGCGGTATCAATGGGTTCTAGTGGTAGGTGTGGTCGCGACAACGAGCCTGAATGTGGTCGCAAACGGATACAAAATCCTGGGAGTGAAGAGTGCCAAGGCCGATGCCATGGGAGAAGCATTTATCGTTCAGGCGGATGACCCGTCGGCGGTTGCGATGAACCCTGCGGGTATCTCGAAGCTATCGAGTAACCAAGTTCAGGCACAAGTGACGCTGTGCAACTCCTATGCGACCCATACTTCGCTCACCGGCGAAAAGACAGATAACGAAAATCAGTGGCAGCCTGTTCCCTCGTTTTTTGCCACGTCGGAATTGCAGCCGGGCATTACGGCCGGGATCGGGCTTACGTTCCCGAACGGGCTCTCGAGTGAGTGGGCGGATGACAGCTTTGCCCGTTATGTGGACACCTATTCGGACCTAGTCGTGGCGGACCTCTCTCCAGCGCTCGGTATAAAGGTGACTGACCACCTCCGGTTTGGAGCGGGGGCCGACTATTATTATTCTCAGGCCAAGTTGGAGCGCATGGTGGATATGGGCATGCTACAGGGGGCGCCGGGTGGGATGGACGTAAAAAGCACGATGGAGGGCAGCGGCTCGGCTTGGGGCTACAATGTTGGCGCCATTTATGAGTTCAATCCGCAACATGCCGTGGCATTGACCTATCGTGCCCCGTACACGATCGACTACGATGGTGATCTGACACTGGGCGGGCAGAACCTGGATCTTGCAACCTCCATCGATTTTCCGGCCGTGGTTGTGGTCGGCTACGCCTGGCGTCCGACGGACAAGTGGAAATTTGAAGTAAATCTGGATTGGACGGACTGGCAGGAGGTGGGCGACATTACACTCGATTTTGATACGCCTGGAATCCCGGATGCCGCCCAGAAACAGGGGTTTCGCAATACTGTGGCGTACAAATTGGGAACCGAATACCAGTATTCCGACAAGTTGGCGCTACGGGTTGGATATATCTATAACCAAAATGCCACACCGGAAGAGAACTGGCGGCCCAGTCAACTGGATACCGATGCCCAGTTCGTGACGGCGGGATTCGGGTATCGCGTGTCCGGCTGGACGATCGACACGGCTGTTCAGCTAATCTTTTATAAGAAACGGTCGATTGACAACAATGTGGATGAAAATGAAACAACATCCTCGTCAAGCATCGACGGTACCTATACGGCGTTTGCACCCTGCGTCTCTCTGGCAACAACTTATCGATTCTAATAAAAATATGAACACCATTACTGCATCGGTTAACTCTGATGATTTTACGCTGGCGGACTTTATTGAAGGGGACGGGCCCGATTTGTTTGATAAGACAAGAAAGTTTTCGCCTTTTTTTGCCGATTGGCAGGGGAAGGGAACTTATTTATACCGCCGTGTTGTGACTTCACCCTGTTCGGACACTGTCTCGGTGGAAGATCGGCGTGACGGAACCACGCGCTCGATGGTAATGCTGTCTTCAAACAATTACCTTGGCCTGAATACTCGCCCGGAAGTGATGCAGGCGGCCGTTGATGCCGTCTGGAAATATGGAACAAGCATGTGCGGTGCCCCGCACTTGAACGGTACCTATGACATGGTCCGGACGTTGGAACGCCAACTGGCGGAATTCGAGAGGTGTGAGGAGGTCATGATTTTTACTTCGGGATATCAGGCCAATGTCGGGGCCATTGCGGGTCTGTTGCGTTCCAAGGACGTGGTGATTATCGACAAGCTGTCCCATGCAAGCATCGTGGATGGCTGTCGACTGGCGCACTGTGACTTGAGGGCCTTCCGCCACAGTGATATGGCTGATTTGGAACGGATCCTGAAATCCTGTGAGACGAAGTATGCCGGAAAGCTCATTGTCACAGATGGGGTCTTCAGCATGGATGGCGACCGGGCGTCTCTGCCGGAAATCGTCCGGCTGGCAAAACAATACGGGGCAAGGGTGATGGTGGATGAAGCGCACGGGGTCGGTGTTCTGGGGGCTACGGGGCGGGGAACGGTTGAGCATTTCGGGTTGCATGAGGGAGTGGATCTCATCATGGGAACCTTCAGTAAGACTTTGAGTTCAACCGGCGGGTATATTGCCGGATCCGCCGAGGTTATCGATTACATCCGGCATTATGCGCGGGCGTATATTTTTTCGGCTAGTCCCACGCCGCCTAATCTGGCGTCCGCCATGGCCGCCTTGAAGGTGATGCAGCGGGAGCCTCAACTCCGTGACCGGTTGTGGAACAACATCCGGTACGTTCATGGTGCCCTCAAAGCACGCGGGTTTACGGTCTTCCCGGAACAGCCGGAATCGGCTGTCATGGTGATTGTTGTGGGGGCCGACATCACCTTGCGGCAGATGAGCAAGGCGGTCCACGAGGCGGGAGTGTTTGTGAGCTCTGTGATCTATCCGGCCGTGGCGAAAAATGAATCCCGTTTGCGCATCAGCCTGACGGCGGCTCACACCCGGGCCGATCTGGATCGGGCTCTTGATGTGCTGAGTGCGGAAGGCAAGCGATTCGGACTCGTCTAAAGGCAGAACCACGTCCCCCCCCCTCATGAAAACAACAACATTGCGTAGTATAAGGGAGATTGATTCGGAGATCTGGAACTCGATTGTCGGGCGGAACCGGCTGATTTGCCGCCACGAGTATCTTCTGGCTGTGGAATCCTCAAAGATCAACGATTGCCAGTATTTCTATCCGATTGTCTATGATGAAAACGGGCGGATGCTGGCCCATGCATGCCTCTATTATATCAGTACAGAACTGGATTCCTTTGCCCAGGGCATCGCCAAAAAAATCATTACCGGAATTAGAAAATTCTGGAAATCCTTCATGATCCTCCGTTCGATCGAATGTGGAACCCCGGTGGCATTGGGCAATACCATCTCTTTTGCGGAGGGAGTCGATCAGGTGGCCGCGTTGGAAGCCATTGTGCAGGCAGCGGAGGCCGTGGCGCGTGGAATGCAGGTTAAGGTCGTGCTGTTCAGGGATTTTTTCAATCATGAGAGAGGGGCATTTGATCGGCTTTTGGGGTGGGGCTATCATATGGTCGGCAACCTTCCAACGACACATCTCGAGATGCGCTGGCATTCTTTTGACGCGTACCTTAACGCGATGCGGCGGCCCTATCGGCGGAGAATCCAAAAAGACATGCGGGCGTTAAATTTGCCGGAGGTTTCCGTCGAGGTCGTGACTGATTTTGCGTCGTTGGCCGGGGAACTGGTGGAGTTGTGGAACAATGTTTTCGATAAAGCAAAGGAATACAAGCGGGAACGCTTGACTGCCGAAATGTTTATCCATATTTCAGATCTACTGGCCGCGAAATCATCCGTCTTGTTAATCAAAGTTCATGGCCGGGTCGCCGCCTTTGCGTTGTTGCTGTACGATGACGATGTCTTGATACCCCTTTTTTGTGGAATCGATTATCGCCATAATGAAAAGTACAGTTTATATATGAATCTCATGAACTATGAGGTAAAGCATGCCATTGAAAAACAGGTTCGCATTTTGGATCTGGGCATTACCACTTTGCGCCCAAAGCAGGAAATGGGGGCCGGGGTGGAAGAATTGCTGATGTATATGAAGCATCTGAATCCTCTTCTTAATGGTGTGGTCCCCGCCGCCTTCCGCATGATGACTCCGGCTTCTGATCCGGCGAAACTTCGGGTTTTCAAGAGTGAAGGAGAGATTGATGATCCTCAGCATTGAAGATGCGAGGCCGGAGCTTAATGTCGGCATTGCGTTGCCGCTGCTTGACTATTGTCGTGACCATTGGGAGGCCGCTGCTTATCGACGGCTTTTGGATAGAATTGCCATTCCAGAGACCTATTTCCGTGATCCTCACAATTGGATCAGTTATCGGGCGTACAATCGGATCTTGGAAATGGTGACGGAGGAGGCGGGCGATCCGGATGCGGTGTTTAAGTATATTCGTTCGGGTGTTAATGGTGAGGCGATGGGGCCCTTAAGGGTCATGGGAATGCCGGTGCTCAGTATCGCGAATTTCTATCGCATGACGGTGCTGTGTCAGCGCAGTTATTCCCGGTTGGCGGATTGGAAAGTGCTGACCATCAAATCAGGGCATGCTTGTCTGGCGTTGGAGTACAATCACGGTTTCCCGCAGACACGACTCAACTGTGATGCCATCCGTGGTTTCCTGGCAGGATTGCCCCAATGGGCGGGTCAGCCTCCCGCAGAGGTACGACACGATGAGTGCGTTGTTAATGGGGCTGTGCGTTGTGTTTATGATATCGTGTGGAAAGAGCCCGGCAATATGACATTTGCCAGTTTTCTGGGCTTTCTGCTTCTGGGGGGCTTGGTGGGCGGATTGGCGGAACTGTTTGTTCCCCGCCAGATATCGGGCTTACTCCTGGCGCCCATTGCAGGGATATCCTGTTTGCTGATCGGGATGTCCCTCACCGTATGGAAGCATTTGCGCCAGGTACAGGATCAAAATAAACAAGAAGCCGAGGAATTGAACAGGGCGCTTCAAAGTATTCATCAGTTGAACGACAGCTTGCACATTTTAGTTGAAAAAAGAACTGCAGAACTGGAAGAAGCCCTCGCCAGCCTCAAAGCAAGTCGCAATAAAGAATTGATGATTGAACGCCAAGCCGCTATTGGCGTGCTGGCGGCGGGGATGGCCCATGAACTGAATAACCCATTGAACGCCATTGCGCTTTCGTTGCAGGGAATCAAGGAGGATATCAAGACCGGGACCGAAACCAGTGAGTTGGTTGATGCCGCTGGCCTTGCCACCCGGCGCTGCCGTCGTATCGTGGCGGAATTACTAGCCTATTCCCGGGATTCAGAGCATCGACTGGCGGATGTGCCGGATATCGTCTCTGTCGCTGTTTCGGCGTTCCGGGCGGAGCAGCCGGGAACCCTGTTGGTATCTCTGGACGTTGCGCCCGGAATTGTCCCCGTCTCGGTTGATCGAGGTCAACTCCAGCAGGCAATCATGAATCTCTTGAACAATGCGACGGAAGCCATGCGCGGGGCAGGCAAGATTGCGGTGAGGGTCTGGTCGGAGGGTGAACATGTCATGATTTCGGTTCAGGATACGGGGCCCGGTATGAGCGAGGAAATCCGGGAACGCGTTTTTGATCCGTTTTTCACCACTAAAGTGGGCAAGGGGACTGGTCTCGGGTTGGCCATCACTTGGCAATTAATTCAGCGGAATGGTGGCACGATTGATGTCAAAAGCCTGGAAGGGCGTGGTTCCGAGTTTGTGATAAGTCTTCCGTTCTCGCGGAAAAAAGAAGAGGTATGAGCATGGCGTACAAAAATGGGCATCCCATTCGCATGTTGTTGATTGAAGATGATGTCGAGTCGGCAAAATCAATGCGGTTGATGCTGCAACGTCGTGGGGTGACGGTTCGGCATGTTCTTTCCGGTGAGGAAGCGATTGCGATTTTCAATCCGGCTGATTTCAACGTTGTCGTATCGGATATCCGTTTGGGGGCAATGTCCGGGGTGGAGGTACTCCGGGCACTCCGTCGGGATCATCCTGATTTTCCATTCATACTCCTTACTGCGTACGACACGCTCCAAACAGCGATTGAGGCCGTGCGGCTGGGCGCCCAGGATTATATTTTGAAGCCCCTGCCGGATATCGAAACACTGATTGAGCCGGTCAACCGAGCCATTGGTCACAGTGAGCTGATTGCAGAAAATGCTGCCTTAAGAGATCGTTTGCGCCGATTGGCCTCGGAGATCTTGATGGTTGAGGAGAACGAGCGCCACAATCTGGCTGGCGATTTACACGACTCTGTGGGCCAATCGCTGGTGGTTGCCAAGATGAAAACGGAGGCGGCACTGGCGGCGTGGCCGCAGGACGACCGGGCGGCCGCCCTGCAAGAGATCAAAGGAACCCTTGATGAGGTAATCCGCCAGACGCGTACTCTCATTTTCAACATCAGCCCTCCTATCCTTTATGATCTCGGTCTGGAGGCGGCGCTCGACAGTTTGATTGTCCAAGTCCGTAGATCAGAGGGCTTGCGTATTAGTTATCGCCCGGGAAAAGTGACGGCGCTGCTGGGGCAGGAGTTGAGTGTGATTTTATTCCGGGCGACTCGTGAATTATTGAGCAATACGGTCAAGTATGCGAGGGCCAAAAACATCATGATCGGGCTGGCGTTGAACAATGGAATTGTCGAAATTGTCGTTGAGGATGATGGGGTTGGGTTTGATGCGGAGGCGGTGCTTTCCTATACTGCTGATCGATTCGGGTATGGGCTGTTCAGCATCCGGGAACGTCTTAAGAACTATGAAGGCACAATGCAGATAGTTTCTGGGAAAAAGGAGGGGACAAGGGTCACCTTGATGGTGCCCGTGAAAACTGCGGTGGAAGGAATAGAAATAACATGACGATTCGGGTTATGATAGCGGACGATCACCAGATCGTAAGACAGGGTTTGCGCGCACTGATTCTTGCGGAACCCAGGCTGGAATTGGTGGCGGAGGCGGAAAATGGGCGGCAAGCCATTGAACTGGCACGTTTGCATAAGCCTGATGTAGTGACGATGGATATTGGTATGCCGGAGATGAACGGGATTGAGGCGACTCGCGTGATTGTCAAGGAACACCCGTTGATGAAGGTGATTGCCCTCTCGATCCACTCCGATCGCAAGTACCTCCAGGAAATATTCCGGGTTGGTGCCCGGGGTTTTCTTCAGAAAGACTGTGCGTTTTCGGAACTGGTTCATGCTGTCATAACGACACATGCCGGGCAGCTCTATCTAGGGAATACATTGGCGGGGATCGTTGTGGAAGATATTCTGTGTGTTGAAGAAATGTCGAACGAGGTCGATCTTACGGTATTGACGGAACGTGAAGTGGAGGTATTGCGTCTGATAGCCGGGGAGTTGGGGACCAAAAATATTGCCAGTCGCCTAAATCTTAGCATAAAGACAGTCGAAACCTATCAGAACCGTATCAAAAAGAAGCTCAAAATCTTCAGTGTGGCTGGGTTAACCAAGTATGCCATCCGTCAGGGATTGGTTTGTGTTGGCGATACCCCGCTTCCGGTGATAGGAGACGTGGCGTAAGATCGAAAGACGGCGCAACCTATGCGTTATTTGGGAGCCTGCTGATCGGCGTTGTGGGTATTATTGCTCTCAACTTCGGGGGTAGCCTTGGCAGGGCACAAATGGGGTCTGCGGGTTGGCTGGTTCTCGTGGGTGCTGCTTTTCTCACCGGTTACATCGATACATGCGTGGGTGGTGGGCATGGCACCATTCTTACTCCCATTCCAAATTTCCATCCAATATGGGCTCTAGGCGCGCTTATGCATTGGGATTTCAAAGCACAAACGAGTGTTAAATGTATAGATGGGCCTGATGCCGGTGTTATTTATGGAACAGTAAAATGGGGGGGCTATTTTGATTTGCTTTACAGTGGTGGTTTAAGCAATGGGCAGACTTATAGGGATCCTTATCCCGAAATCATCCAATGAGAACCATTATGAGCATCCAATTGAGGTCGGGATACACTCGCTGTAGCATTATAGTGGCAATAATCGCACTTTTTGGCGCAGTAGTTGAACAAAGTCTGCCAAAGGCTGTTTCATATGATCAATGGCTTTTCTGTACAGCCTTTCAATGCATTGCGGTGGTATTGCTCCTGGTCTCCATTGTTTCAAACATTATGACGTTTGATCGATTCGGATGGTCTTCGGCGGGAAAGCTTAGTTTATTTTGCACAATAGTGGTGTTTGGCGTTACTTTTCTGTTTTGGTCGCGTATGGATTGGCCCAAAGTTGCGACCCGAGATGTGTGTTATTTGAATATGAACGGAATTGAGAAAGTGAAATCTCAAATCCGTGCTACGGGCAAGAGCACAAGCTCGGAAGCAATAGCAGCTTTTATGGGAGGATTGCCGCGCTGTCCAAGCGGAGGAGTATACTCTTGGGAACAATCAAATGCGAAAATTCGGTGTTCATTACATGGCGAACAATATCCCTCATGGATTTTATGGATGTTAAGCAAGAAAAGTTCGGTTAGCCCGTAGCTGTTGTCGATCAAATTGCCGTCGTACGCGGTTTCCGAATTAAACCTGTCGAAAACGGCCTCCATTATCGCTCTCTGACCGTAAAAAGTCCCCGTAGACATCATAAGATTTCCCGATATTTGCCAGTGCCGTCGTAAAAGTTTGAGGCTGATACGACGGGGCTGGGCGGCTGGCCTATTTTCTTCCCTCCTGTCTAACCGATGTGGTCATACGCACCCGCAAAGTTTATGACCCCGCTGGCTGCGGGGTAAATCTCTCTGGTTGTTTGTTAGCCGAAAGCAACGTCATGGCCTCATTGAAAGTGACGCCTCTGATTTTCACAAAAAAATCTATGGCATTACCGGACTGGCCGGAGTCCGGGCAGTTCCAGTAATGCGCCTTGATGATGATCACGCCGTTGGCGTGACACGTCTCATGGGGCAGCCCCTGCGCCGCTGAAGCTAGGCAGGGCAGGCCGGTGATGGCGTAGTTGCCATCCGGGCGAGGGAGAAGCCGGTACCCGAGTTGTTCGAGTACCGGCTTGAGATGGATCTGGCGCGCCTGGCGTATTTCAAGCCGGGACCATGTCATGATCTTTTCTCCAGTGCGGTTGCATCAGGACGCGGTTGACCTGGTCGATGCCGATGACCTGCTTGCGGTCTCTGACGGCCTCGAGCATGGCGGAGATGCAGAGGTTGCGGGTACGCCTGAGAAGGCCCTCGGAAGAGCGTACGATGAGGGCGACCGCGTCATCACTGAAGGTGTTATGACCCAGCCCGACGGCGTCGCACTGGGCATAAAGGAAGGTCTTCATGTCTTCCGGATTCAGGCGTGGCACCTTGACGGAGTAGGTGATGCGGCTCTTGATGTCCTCATTGACGGTGAGGTGCAGCTTTTGCATGAGTTGGGGCTGGGCGAAGAGGACGAGGTTGTGGTTCTTGGGGAAGTCCTCGAACAACAGGCGCAGCTTGCGCAGGCACTCAATCTCCATGAGATGGGCGTCATCAATGATGGGAACGAGCATCTTGCCCTCCTGATTGATTTTCCAGCCGGCCTCGATAAGCAGCTTTTCACAGGTGGCATCCCTGCCGATGGTTTCGATCTGGAAGGCCTCGCAGAGGATGTGCAGGGTATTGGTGTAGGTGTGCAGGGTGCGGGCGATGGCCGGGGTGATCATGCGCTTGGGGTCATGCGAGATCAGGGCGTGCTTGATGACGCTTTTACCGGTGCCCGGCTCGCCCATGACGATGCAGAGGCCGCCCTGCTGGCAGTGGACTTTGAGCGTCTCGAAAACGTCCTGCTGGTGGGGCAGCAGGGTGGTTTTGCGGGAGGGATCGAACGGATTGAACTCGAGGCCGAAGTGTGAGCGTAGCATGGTCTATGTCTCCTTGTTTTGTGTTGTTTACTTACTGGTTCTCAAAAGGTTTGGCGGGGGTGATGGCATCAGGCTGTGTGGCGATCTGGCGTTTGGAGGGAGGCCTGTCATTGGCGAGGAAGTCGAGCAGGGTGGCTTCCCCCATGCGCTCCCCCTTGTAATAGACGATGATGCGCTCCGGGCTGGCGCGGTTGTAGCGGACCTCAATGGTCCGGTCGGCGAGGTCGCGAGGGGCCTCGTAGCGGGTACTGTTGATGCCGAAGGTGTTGTCCTTGCGGACGGTTCTGGATTGTTCCCTGAAAAAACGGAAACGTTTCCGTTTTTTTCTTGTGTAGGCCAGTCCAGCCGCTGGACTCAGATCCCGAGTTTCCTAGGAAAATTGCCGTAAAAACGCCTTTTGACCCCCTGTTTTCGACCCCCTTTCCGGGCACTATGGTCGTGCCGTCCGGGTGGGCCATCCATTCACCGGAAAACGCAGCTTTTAGAGGGGGAAGAAAGCCGTGGTGATCAGTCGTTACCGGCTTCAAACCCGATGCGCTTGCGCGGCGGATCCGGCGGTGCCATGAGGTCTCGGATGGCATCGAAGACGGCGCGGAAGTTGGAGTCGTAGCGCTGTTCAAGCGCGGCGACCTTGCGGGCGAGCCCTTCAACGGACAACGCCATGCGGCGGAGCTTCACGAAGGTCTCCACCAGCGAGACGCTGGCATGAATCGCCCTGGGACTGTTCAGGACGTTGGCGGCCATCAAGGCGCCATGCTCGGTAAAGGCGTAAGGCAGATAACGACGCCCGCCACGACCCTTTGAGATCACAATCTGTGATCTCAAACGAGTCCACTCTTCGGCGGTCAGTTGAAAAGCGAAGCTGGCGGGGAACCGGTCGGGGTTGCGCTTGACCTGCTGGTTTAGCTGCCGTGTCTCGACACCGTAAAGAGCGGCCAGATGCACGTCGAGTATTACGGTCTGGCCGCGAAGGCGGACAATGGCGTCCTGGGGTGTGAGGCGGGCGGGCAGTGTGCTCATGCTTCCTTTAGCTGGGCGTGTTGGGCGACAAAGGCCTCGACGAACTCGGCCACCTTTTCCTGTTGCCGGCGCGGCAACTTCGAGGCGTTTTCAAAAACCCGTTGAAGCCGGCCTTTCGCAGCCTGCTTTTTCGGCTTGGGCGGCGAGACTCCGAGCAAGGCGTCGGTACTGACACCAAGGGCTTGAGCCAACTTGGGCAGGACCTCGCCGCGGGGTGATGTTCCGCTCAACTCCCAGAACGCGATACTGGAGTGATGAACACCAACCTTTTCGGCGAGTTGCATCTGTGTCAGGCCAGCGGACTGACGCAGTTCGGTCATGTGCCGGGCGAACGGGGGACGGTCTTTTTTACATGTTCTCATGTCGGCATCATACCCCACCTCTTGCGGGAGCGATGTTGCCGGCAAAGAAAGGCAAAGAAAGAGCTTGCGTTATTCTTGGCATACTGGGAATGTGCGCACATGATGCCTACTAAAGCAAGAAAGATGTTTTCAGGCTTGACGCCATTTCGAGAAAGGAACCCGCTCCATGCCTCGCCTCCCTGAAGAAGAAATCGACCGTATCAAACGACAAACCGACCTTGTGGCGCTGGTGCGCTCGCGGGGCATTGAGCTTCACAAGCACGGCTCGAAAGACTTTGCGGGCAAGTGCCCGTTCCACCAGGACGATGCGCCGTCGTTCATCGTGAGTCCGGACAAGGGCATCTACCACTGCATGGGCTGTGGGGCGGCGGGCAACGCCATCCAGTTTTTGGGAAAGTTTGACGGCGTGAGCTTCCGCCACGCCTTCGAGATCCTCAACGCCGGCCCGGCGGCGTTTTCGGCTCCGACGGACACGCCGTTGAAGAAGGCGACGGTTCCCCGGCTGGAAGCGCCGGTGCGGGCGGACATCGGCGACGCGGAACTTTTCGCCCAGGTGGTGGACTACTACCACGAGCGGCTGCTGGCGACGCCGGGCGCACTCGATTACCTGGCCTCGCGCGGCTTGCGCCATGAGGAGGCCATCAAGCGGTTCCGGCTCGGCTTCGCCGACCGGACACTCGGGCTACGGCTGCCGGAGGCCAACCGCAAGGCGGGGGCGGAGATCCGGACGCGGCTGCAGGCGCTGGGCGTGATACGCGAGAGCGGCCACGAGCACTTCAACGGTTCGTTGGTTCTGCCCGTCTTTGACTCGCAAGGCCATGTGGCGGAGATGTACGGCCGCAAAGTCACCGACCGGCTGCGGGCCGGCACGCCGAATCATCTGTACCTGCCCGGGCCGCATGCGGGCATCTGGAATGAGGAGGCGCGGGCTGAATCCGAGTTGATCCTGTGCGAAGCGCCGCTCGATGCGCTGACCTTCTGGGTGAACGGTTTCAAGAACGTGACCTTTATCTACGGGACGGAAGGCTTTCACGCCCGGACGCATCCCAGCGCGAAGGTGGCCGCTTCTACCGGCGAGACGCCGGTTACTACAGGAGCTCCGCACCCTCTTCTGTAGTAGCCGCCGTCCCCGGCGGCATCTTCGCTTTTAGCCGCTTCTTCCTTGCCCTGACCGTGCCAAATGGCTATCTTTCGGGCATGGGTTTTTACACCACAGACGAACGCGCCGCCGTCCTGGAACCGTGTCAGGAAAATCCGGTACCCCCCTCAAAAAACCGCGTCTGGGATTTTTTTACCACTTCCGAAACTTGCGCCGGTTTTTTCGAGTCGCAACCCGTTGAACCGCATCAGGAAAAGTGGCCTACCCCTACGACAACCGTGTCGGGTGTGCGCTATTACGGCTATCGGCAGTACTCCCCGGAAATGGGAAGATGGCTGAGTCGGGATCCGATTGATGAAAAAGGGGGGATCAGTCTTTACGCATTCTGTAATAACAAAGGAGTCGATAAATGTGATAAATTGGGAAAAATGCCAATAGGGAATGTTCCTCAGTTTACATTCTCAATGGATGAGACTTTTTATCTGGCAGATTCCTGTGGTCATTTTGTGTGGGATATGTTGCTAAATGTTGGAGGTCCGTCACCTCTCGATGGATATGTTATTCAGGAGACGAAAATAGAGGCAGCATTTACCGACTGTAATGGAAATCCCCTTAATGGGCCGAATGCTCATTATTGGGAAGCATGGTATTTTAATGACTTTGTTGCAAATGATCAGCCGGTTGATGGCTGGCAATTTAGTATTCCAGGGGGGGTAACCTGTTCTAAAGGATGGATTCTTTTCACAGGAACTGCAGCATATTATGCTGGATTTGATGCTTCAAGTTGGCCGCATGATCCTAATTCACCATCTGGCGGAGATCCAGGGACAGTAACTCAAGATCCTTTGCTGCCTTCTCCATCCTCTAGCAGTGTTCATCGGTCGCTCTTAGCGACATGGAATTGCTGTAGCGGCACTGCTAACACTCAAGTGACGAAAAGTATTTATTAGTGATATTTTTCAATGGGATAGGCACCCCTCAAATGACGAAACTAAAAAGTAATTGGATTTTGGTGGGGTATTGCACGGTTTGGTATGTATTTTTTCAGGTATTTGCTTACGCCCGGAATTTGCAAATTGAAAACGCGGATTCTCTTGTAAGAAAAGCAGACAAAATTGTTGTGGCAAGAATCTCTCAGGTAGGCACCACGGGCAGGCATATGTTTTTATCCTACCCGACTTTGAGTGAGTACCCTTTTGAAATATATTTGTCCAAGGTTGCAGTAATCGAAGGTCTTAAAAATTCAAACAATGGCGAAATAATTAATATGGTATTTTTGAAGCGCCAGGTTACCAATGACATTCAGCGGGCTATTATTAGTAATCCGCCGAATTCGTTGAATCTATGTGTGTCTCCAAAAATATACCTTATGTTTTTAAGGCGAACGTCGGATACAAATTACTTTTGCGCATATACGGAGCCATATGATCCAGTGTTTTCGGTGTTTCCTCTAAATGTTACTAGTTGGACGAAAGATGATATGCACAAGGCGCAATTGCCCGCGTGCTTGAATCGCTTTAGTATATCGACAAATTGGATGGAGTCGTTTCGCATCTATTGTCATGGGCAAAATGGAGCGACAAACGAAATATCTAACCCATTTGTTTTGCCTCCCGGGGGCATCGGGAGCGGAGTAGGGACAGGCAACCAGTAGCTGTTACCGGCCGCAGTGCCGTCATACTTTTCCCCGAATTAAAATCATAGCGGTTTTGGCAAAACGGCCGCACTGGCATCGAGTTTAGTGGCTGAATAACCGCGCATAAGTCGTATCGCTAT